>ERZ772930.194-NODE-194-length-21785-cov-5.78311_pt1 | contig 21785 bp, 19 predicted proteins | sample MGYA00511685_ERZ772930 | MGnify/ENA primary metagenome ERZ772930 (study PRJEB29015, sample SAMEA2738053) | human oral metagenome | biome: human oral; feature: human-associated habitat; material: saliva | place: China | collected 2226 ... | reverse complement strand
GAAGAGTGGATTCGCAAGCAAACACGTGCTGAAGCTAAGAAAGAAAAGGTCAGCGAGCGCTTGCGCCATCTACAAAGTCAATTAACAGACCAGTATCAGATTAGCTATACAGAAGCTTTAGAAAAGTCTCATGAGTTGGAAAATCTCAATCTGGCAGAGCAAGAGGTTAAGGATTTAGAGAAGGCTATTCGCTCGCTGGGTCCTGTCAACTTGGATGCTATTGACCAGTACGAAGAAGTTCACAACCGTCTGGATTTTCTCAATAGCCAACGTGATGATATTTTGTCTGCGAAAAACCTACTCCTTGAGACCATCACAGATATGAATGATGAGGTTAAGGAGCGCTTCAAATCAACCTTTGAGGCTATTCGTGAGTCCTTTAAAGTGACCTTTAGACAGATGTTTGGCGGTGGTCAGGCAGACTTGATATTGACTGAGGGCGATCTTTTAACAGCTGGTGTGGAGATTTCTGTTCAACCACCAGGAAAGAAAATCCAATCTCTCAACCTTATGAGTGGTGGTGAGAAAGCCCTATCAGCCCTGGCTCTGCTCTTCTCAATCATTCGAGTTAAGACCATTCCTTTCGTCATCTTGGATGAGGTAGAGGCGGCGCTGGACGAAGCCAATGTCAAACGTTTTGGGGATTACCTCAACCGCTTTGACAAGGATAGTCAGTTTATCGTCGTGACCCACCGCAAGGGGACGATGGCGGCAGCGGACTCTATCTATGGAGTTACCATGCAAGAATCAGGTGTTTCTAAGATTGTTTCGGTTAAGTTAAAAGATTTAGAAGAAACAGTAGATTAGTTACCAAACGATAGCATCTCTTAGGAGGTGCTATTTTTAAAATTCATACCTTAAATTGTCTATCAAGGTCAGTTCAGGCGCAAAAAACGACATTTGGGATTTCCTCTTAGCGAAAAGGCTTTCTCTATGATATAATAGTTTCATGATTACAACAGTACCTATTAAGAACGAAAAAGATATTGCAGTACCAGGTAAAACAGTCCTTGTACTAGGTTATTTTGATGGCATCCACAAGGGGCATCAGAAACTCTTTGAAGTGGCCAGTAAGGCTTCAATGAAGGACTATCTGCCAGTTGTCGTGATGACTTTTACAGAGTCGCCAAAACTTGCCTTACAACCTTACCAACCTGAGCTCATGCTCCATATCGTCAATCATGAGGAACGGGAGCACAAGATGAAGTGGCACGGAGTAGAGGCTCTTTTCTTACTGGACTTTAGTAGCAAATTTGCTAGTTTAACGGGTCAAGAATTCTTTGATACCTATGTTAGAGCTTTAAAACCAGCCATTATCGTAGCGGGATTTGACTATACTTTTGGCTCTGATAAGAAAACTGCGGATGACCTGAAGGACTATTTTGATGGAGAGATTATCATTGTTCCTCCGGTCGAGGACGAAAAGGGAAAGATCAGCTCCACACGGATTCGTCAGGCAATTCTTGATGGAGATGTCAAGGAAGTCAAGCATCTGCTCGGCACACCGCTCCCATCTCGTGGCATGGTCGTTCATGGAAATGCTCGTGGACGGACTATCGGTTACCCAACAGCAAACTTAGTTTTACGAGATCGGACTTATATGCCAGCAGACGGTGTCTACGTAGTCGATGTAGAAGTACAACGTCGGAGATATCGTGGCATGGCAAGTGTTGGGAAAAATGTTACTTTCGATGGAGAAGAGCCGCGTTTTGAAGTCAATATTTTTGATTTTTCAGATGATATTTACGGTGAGACCGTCGTGGTCTACTGGCTGGACCGTGTCCGTGATATGGTCAAATTTGACTCCGTAGAGGAACTGGTAGACCAACTCCAGAAAGATGAAGAGATTGCTCGGAACTGGAAGGATGAGGAGTGAGAGTTTTCTATCAATTCGAAAGAGTGGATGGAATGAAATTCGTATAATGGACAAAAAAAGTAGCCTTTTCAGGCTACTTTTTATTAAAACACACGATAGACATAAGGATTTTCTGGTTTGTTTACCTTGGTGAAACTCTCAACTTCCAGTGTTGGGAGTTTTTGTTTGAGTTCTTTATGGTAGTGGAGGGTTAGGGTTCCCCTAGCGGTAATCCAGGTATTGTCAGGATACTGGCGTGAATTTCCCTTGGTCAAGAGTCCGTATACACCAGAGTCTGCGATACAGTGGATGATCCCAAAGCGAAAGAGGAACTGGCTATCTGGATGACTAGGATCGTTATAGACAAAGCCTGTAAACTCGATTTGCTTTCCTTCAAACTCTTGTGGATAGTCATAGAGAACTTCCATGACCTCCATATAGTTTTCATCTGTAACCTGAATGGTTGGCAGGGATAGGTATTTGTCAGCTGTTGTCCTCATTTCCTTTTCATAAGCAGATTTGGAAAAATAGGTACTGGTATCGGGTTTGAGGTATTGACTGGATGTTCCTTCGCTTGCCTGAATAGCTGTATCGATTCCCTCAGCAAGTGGGAAATGATAGCCTTTGGCAGATACGGTTCTTGAGTCCAAACTTACTGTCGGAAAGGCAACTCCAATCAAGAGAGGTAGAGACAGTAAAAGGAAGCTGATTTGTTTAGCTCGACGACTTTCCATATGGCTGTGAGAGTTGATTTTTTTAATCCAGATGTAGAATTGGATCAGAGCCAACAGAAGAGAAAGGACCATTGAGATATAGACTAGATAGGAATAGTGGAGATTGATGTAGTGGCTAAGCTTGCCAGATAGCTGCAGATACAGTGTTAGGACAAAATAGCCCAGTAAAATGATAAATCGAATCATAGCATCACTCCTATCATGTAAGAATAAAGCAAGACAAACACTGTCACAATGCCCATGAATTGCCAGATGAAGTTGGCCTTTAAGTAGTGTTTTATCATGAGGAGATTTTTGATATCAAGCATGGGTCCGATGACCAGAAAGGCAAGAACAGGAGCAAAACCAAAGCTCGAGAGGAGAGAAGCACCGATAAAGGCATCCGCCTCACTACAGAGGGAAAGGAGAAAGGCAAGAAACATGAGCAAGAGAATCGCAAGGACTGGACTAGCACTGATAGAGGTCAGGATCCGAGTCGGGACATAGACTTGCACGATAGCTGCAAAGAGACAGCCAAAGACCAGGTAACGCCCCATATCGAAAAACTCGTCAATAGCTTGTATAAAAACCTGAAAGACTTTTCTAGCAGGAGTCAAGTGAGAAAAGTCATGTTCATGACAAGCAATAGGATTTTCTTTTTGAATTGGTTCCTTCCAGAAAAATCCTAGAAAAATACCTAGAACCAAAGCAACTACAATGGCTCCCAGAGCTCTCAAGATGGTAATTTTTAAGGAATTGCCAAAGGCAGAATAGGTAGCGAAAAGAACGATAGGATTGATGATAGGAGCAGTAACCAAAAAGGGAACTGCCGTGTAGCTGGGGACTTTCTTTTCCAAAAAACGATTGATTATCGGGACGATTCCACACTCGCAAGATGGGAAGAGAAAACCAATGAAGGTACCAAAAAAGATTCTCCCCCAACGATTGCGAGGGAGAAACTCAGTGACTTTATCTGGTGTGATGTAGACTTCGATCCAGCCCGAAATAATACTCCCAATCAGAACAAAAGGAAGGGCTTCGATGATGATGGAAAGAAAAATAGCTCCTGCTTGTAATACACTAGGAGGAAGAGATTGGAAAATCGTCATCTATTTTTTCTTCTCAACTTTTTCTTTTTTATCATTGTCATCTGGGAAAGTGACTTGTGTTAAGTCAGGAAGTTTGGCGAATTCTTCAAACATCTTGTCCAAGTCATCCGTTTTTGTAAATTTAACAGCCATGGGCTTACCTCTTTTCTACATTCTACCTCTATTATACTATTATTTTGCGGAAAAGGGATTATTTTGATAATCAAAGATGCAAAAACAGGTAAGGCAAAACAAGAGCTGTTCCTTATGGTATAATATCTACACCTCTGATACTTTCTTTGAGCGGTTAGCCAAACTTTTTGTTCAGCAACATACCCATTCGCTGATTGATTTCTGCTGTGGTGTTAATTTCATAAACTTCAGTGTGTTTGATGAACTACTCAAAACTCATTATCGTAAAATCAATAACGCCGTTTTCAACGGTTATATTGTTAATAAACACTGGTAAGTTGATTGCTGATTTTATTGCCAAGTTTGACTAATTCTGTTTAACGCTATAGTCGTTCATAATTTCTTTATTAATTAATTTGTTAATACTCGAGAAGAATTACTCTGTTTGTTAAGGAAGTCCAGCTTTTTTATGTAAAATTTACAGTCTGGAAATAAATTTTCAAATTCGAATTGAAAGAGTACTTTGAGGGGAAAGTTCCGATATATGGGCAGACAATGGTGCTGTAGAGTGTGGATTATTAGGAAAAGTATATTATAGGAAATAAGATGTATTGCTACCTTGTTTTCTAAAATAATTTGGAGTTTGAAATCGAGTATGGTGGATTTTGAAAGGTGGCGATGCCTCCTTTGCACCTGAACTTTATAGCATTAGTAAATTTTACTGCTAGAAGTTATTGTGGCTCTTTGTCTATTAATAAAGCACCTCAGTCGCCCCAAAATAGCCCAGAATATATAATAAGTCGTCTTACGAAATATCTAAGAAACGGCGACACTCCGCCGACCCGAAGCGAATAGCGATGTGAACATAGAAAATAAGCCAAAACGGCTAAAATTCATAACTAACTGTCTGAGTGTATTGTCCTACTTTTCAATCAAAGATTATACTTCATCTGAATATTCAAGCAGACAAGTGCATCTTAGGAATTTTATTGTTACTTGAATCATGAAACATCTCAAAGTTTTTTCATCAACTTGCTTCCATTCTAACTTAAAATTATTAAAAGGAGATAGCTTGCTTCTATCTCTAGTTTTTTGAAGAAATTGGAAGTTGGTAAGCAACAAGAAGATTGTGAGAAACGACTCAAGATATGCTATAATAGAATCAGAAAAATTTGAAAAACCCGAAGGGTACCCTTCCTTTATTATATTCATAATAAAGGAATCCTATCAGTCCTTCGCTAAATTATAACTGAAAGGTAAACTTTATATGAAACAAGAACTGGAACAGCTTCTGGCACAAAATGACGCCTTTATGGTGGAAGGCGCACTTAATAAAAATAAACTGGCAGAACTAGCACGACAGTATAATCCTGAACTCCTCAATCTCTTGATTAGTGATGAAAAAATCTCTAATCATTTCTTTTCTAAGCTGGAGACAGGTATTCTCGTCTTTAAGAAAGATGTTTTTTTACAGTTTCTCAACAACAAGGAGTTCTTACCAGATAGCTTTACTGCGTATAAAACTAAAATTGGGTTAGCAACAGGTGAGAAGTACTTCTCTGAAAATAATGATATTGTTTTGAATTTTCCATACAAAGATTGCATACTTGAGGGTGGACAGACTAAGGACGATGCTAAACGTCAAGAGATTTTTTTTAACGAAACGCTTGCTCCAACCGAAATCAATCGCTTGCTGGACGACAAGGTTTTAACAAACTTCAAACGCTATGACAAAGATGGCGAGCATGAAGTGGAAGAACTCACAGATACGGATAATCTCATCATCAAGGGGAATAATCTTATTGCTCTGCATAGTTTGAAAAAGCGTTTTGCTGGGAAAGTCAAGCTGATTTATATTGACCCACCATATAATACTGGAAATGATGGTTTTAATTATAATGATAAATTCAATCATTCAACATGGTTAATTTTTATGAAGAATCGTTTAGAGGTGGCTCGGGAGTTGCTCTCTGAAAAAGGTATTATCTTCTTGAGTATAGATCGAAATGAATTTGCAGAATTGAAAGTTCTACTGGATGAGGTGTTTAGAGATGGGTATCAAGGGACTGTCATAAATATTTCGGCACCAAACGGTAGAGACTACGGAAATTTTGCTCAAACACATGATTATATACATATATACTCTAAAAATAGAGATAAAGTAGTACTTAACCAACTAGAAGCAGAAAATGATAAATTTAAGAAAGAGGATAGTTTGGGTAGTTATTACCTTCATCCATTATTTAATAGTAATTCAGCATTTCATAGTGAAAATCGTCCGAACCTTTATTATCCTTTTTATATTTCAGATGATTGTGACGTCGAGGGATATTATAGTTTGTCTGTAATTAGAGACGAACAACACACAATTGAAGTATATCCACCTAAGTCTCAGACAGATGGGACACAGTTTGTATGGAGATGGAGTAAAGAAAAAGCGACGAAAGAGAAATACGATTTGGTTGCTCAGAAAAAAACTGATGGTACTTATCGAATTGCTCAAAAAATGAGACCTAAGAAGCAAATAGCTAGAACTGTTTGGAGTGAAACTAGCTTTACAAATAGACGTGGAACTGAGGAGCTTCAGCTACTTTTTGGAGAAAAAGTATTTTCATTTCCTAAACCAGAAAATTTAATTAAAAGAATTATTGAGATTGCTACGAATGAGGAAGATATTGTCCTCGATTATCACCTCGGTTCGGGCACAACAGCAGCCGTCGCCCATAAAATGAACCGTCATTATATAGGTATTGAGCAGATGGACTATATTGAAAAAGTTTCGGTAGAACGTTTGAAAAAGGTTATTGCTGGCGAAAAAGGTGGTATTTCAAAAGAAGTCAATTGGTCTGGTGGCGGTAGCTTTGTTTACACTGAACTTAAAAATGACGCCCAAGACTTCAAAAATGCTATTTCCGAAGCGACAACAACAGAAGAACTTCTGGAGTTGTTTGAAATGGCAAAAAAGTCATCCTTCTTGTCTTATCGCATTGACCCTAAAAAATTAAAACAGACTGACTTTGAACTACTTTCATTAGCAGAACAAAAGCAAATACTATCTGAAATTATAGATAATAATAATCTCTACGTGAATTACTCGGATATTGACGATATTGATTACGGGATTTCCGCTCAAGATAAAAAGCTCAATCATGCTTTCTACAGAAAGGAACAGTAAGCCATGCCTTTCATTTACGAAACCTATGACACCGTCAGTCGCTCTGGCTTCAAAAACTTTCGAGTAGATTTGCCAGATTACATTACTAAGAATCTGAAACACTCTTTGCGTCCTTATCAAGAGGAAGCGATTGGACGATATTTATACTATAAAACAGATGAAAATCGTTCGATTTTAGAGCAAGTCCTCTACAACATGGCGACTGGTTCTGGGAAGACGCTTTTGATGGCGGCGGTTATCTTGGAAAAGTACCAGCAAGGCGAGCGAAACTTCATCTTCTTTGTCAATAACGACAATATTCTTACCAAAACTAAGGATAATTTCTTGGAAAGTACTTCTGATAAATACCTCTTTGCGGATAAAATTGTCATGGACGGGCAAATTGTGACCGTGCGTGAAGTAACAGATTTTTCGGATAGCCGTGATGATAGCATCAATATCGTTTTTACCACCATCCAAAAACTCCACCAAGACCTGAATACGCCACAAGAAAATCGCCTATCTTATGGGCAATTTAAGGATATTTCGATTGTGATGTTGGCAGATGAAGCCCATCACTTGAATGCAGGCTTGGACGCGAACGAGAAAAAGGACAACACCAGTTGGACGAGTACTATTGAAACTATTCAGAAAACGGCTAAAAAATCTAGTATTTTCGAGTTTACGGCGACGATTGACCTCACTAATCCAACCTTAGCTCAAAAGTACGAAAAATCCTTGCTTTTCAAATATGATTTGAAGGAATTTCGACTGGATAAATATTCAAAAGATGTTCTCTTTCATTTAGTAGATGGTGATGTCAACCATCGTATGCTTCAAGCCATTCTTGTCAGTCAATATCGCAAGAAAATCGCTCTGAAAAATGGTATCAACCTAAAACCCTTGGTCATGTTCAAGTCGCAGAAGATTGCTGAGAGTCAAGAAAATCTGGACTCATTTTTGGGGGTGCTAGACAATCTTTCTCCAGAAGATATTCAAGCACAGCGTGACCTCGTTTCAGAAATGGACGAAAAATCCAGTATTTTAAAAAAATCCTTCTCTTATTTCGAAAAAACTGGTATTTCAGACACTGATTTGATGGCGGAACTTCAAGAGGATTTTCGAAAAGAACGCCTGCTTTTAGTTGATGGAAAGAACAAACATAAAGATAGTCTCAATTTCCTCAATACCTTAGAACTACCAACAAATGAAATTCGTGCCATTTTCGCCGTGGATATGCTCAATGAAGGCTGGGATGTTTTGAACCTTTTTGACATTGTTCGTCTCTACGACACTCGAGATGGTAAAACGACAAAAAACGGCTTTGTCGCAGGAAAAACTACCAACACTGAGAAGCAGTTGATTGGTCGTGGTGCTCGATATTATCCTTTTGTCATTGGTGATAATTTTGAAGAAAAATACACTCGAAAATTTGACGAAAATGAAAATCATGAACTTCGGGTGATTGAACAACTCCATTATCATTCCGCTAATAATCCTCGCTACATTTCAGAACTCAAGCAAGTTTTGCGTGAGTCTGGTATTTTCGATGACCAAAATCTGGAAGAGCGTGAACTGAAGCTCAAGGAGTCATTCAAAAAAACTCGAACCTACACAGATGGTGTCGTTTGGATGAACAAACGCTTATCTTATGAACAATTGTTAGAGCAACGTCAGGAAAATCTTTTTGATACCAACTTTATTCCCCAGTCGTTCGAAGTTAAACTTCCATCTCATGGTGTGCGAGATATTGAAGCGTTCGACGATACGACTTATGTCTCGGAGGAATTAGATGCTATGACCTTTAAATTTGGTAAGGTTATCAGAGGCAATATCGTCAGAACGGCTATCAATCGTAATAAGAAGTTTTCATTCGATAATCTTCAAAAAGCTTTTGTAGGGCTTGCAAGTGTTGCTAGTTTCATTGATATGCTTTCGGATATTGATATGCGAGTGGAGTCTCAGTATAAGTTAGTTAATGATTTGACGCCAGATGATAAACTTTATATCGCGGAAAAACTTCTCAATCATATCGAAAAAGATTTGATTGCGACCGAGGAACGTTTCTTTGGTTCGGAAAAATTTGAACAGTATAAGATTAAAGACCTGTTTGAGGATAATATTTTACGGAAATATACAGTCAATCACCAAAGGCAAGCAGAGTTTGGCTTGTCGCAGAAAAATCCAGCCGAAACCCAATATTTCGAAGATTTGGATAATCTGGACTGGTACGCTTACAATGACAACTTCGGAACAAGTGAGGAAAAACTTCTTGTCCGTTTGATTAAAGATTTGATGACTGAACTTGAAGAAAAATGGACGGATATTTACCTGCTTCGAAATGAAAAAGCTGTAAAGATTTATAGTTTTGATAAGGGACAAGCCTTTGAACCAGACTTTCTCATGTTTGCTAACGACAAAAAGACAGGAAATGTTTCTTGGCAAATTTTTATTGAACCAAAAGGAAGTCAGTTCTTGGATGCTGATAACTCCTTCAAGAATAGTAAAGAAGGCTGGAAGCAGGAATTCTTGCGTCAGATTTCTGAACGAGATGAGGCAAGAACTTTGATGGACGATGACCGTTATCGAATTGTCGGTTTACCGTTCTTTAATGAGACGGTAAGTAAGGACGAGGTTAAGAAACAACTACGGACACTTTAATACATAATGTGAGTAGGAGATAAGAAAATGTATATTTCTAAAATTAAATTAGTAAACTTTAAGAGTTTTAAAGGAGAGCATGTTATTGAATTCTCGGAAGGTGTAAATTTTTTCGTAGGAAACAATAACTGTGGTAAAACGACAATTTTTAAAGCAATTGAATTCATTCAGAGTGGAAAAAACAAGTTAGATTTTATAACTCAGGGTCTTGAGATTGAAAACATATCTGTCGAACTTGAATTCAAAGGCGCTGATCTCAGTGAAATAGTTAATGATGAAAATCTAAATCTGAATAAATACAGTGACTATGTAATCGACAATGAAGATGGTACTTATAGTCTTAGGGTTTTAAGGTCGTCTAAGGAATGTGAAGTGACACAAGGCAAAAAAACAGTTTCTTTAGATATCTCAAAAGTAAGGATTTATAATCCAAATTCAACCGAGGAAGATGAGATAAAGAGGTTTGAAAACCCTACAGGCATTGATAAAACGATTACTGCGTTATTTGATGCTCAATTTGTATATTCGGATATAAAGAACGAAGATTATCAAGATTTTGGTAAGACTAAAATAATAGGTAAAATAATTAATGATGTAACAAAAGATTTTCAAAAAGGCGATACTTGGAGAGAATTTCAAGATGCTCATAAAAAAACTTTTGGAGATGAAGGGTTGGGTAGAATTCTTGAAGGAATTGCGACTAAAATTTCCTCTGTGTTGAAAGAGCAGTATGGAGATGGTGAGGTACAATTTAATTTTGGATTGCCTGAAATTGATAATTTCTTTAAGACGGGTAGTCTTCTTCTTTCAGATAATGGTATTTCAACTTCTGTTTCAGAAAAAGGTACTGGAATGCAACGAGCATTAGCTTTAAGCTTAATTCAAGTTTATGCTGGTGTACTTGATAATGAAGAGGAAACATTATCTAAGCCAATTATGTTTTTTATTGATGAGCCTGAGACATTTTTACATCCTAAAGCGCAAGATAAACTTATCGATTCACTCAATAAAATTTCTGAAAAATATCAAGTTTTTATTACGACTCATTCTCCTTACCTGTTAAAAAAGTTTGACTGTAGAACTCAGCAAATCAATATTTTTTCCAAAAATGACGACGGAGTGAATTTTGTATCGGATAAACGGCAATTAAATTTATTCGGAACTACCTCACCGACAATAGGAGAAATAAACTACATTGCTTTTGGAGTAAACAGCGTGGAATTTCACAATGAACTATATGGATTTATCCAAGCAAAAGCTATTGATGAGGATGAAAAAAATTATTTCGAGAAAGAATTCGAAAAATGGCTTGTAGATAAAGGCCTAGCTCAAGATAAAGACTATCATCGTTTATTAAAAAATAGGAATATTCAGCAAGAACAAAAAACTCTTCCAACCTTAATTCGCAATATCATTCATCACCCTGAAAATCAAAATAACAGCTATACTACGGAAGAATTGGAAGAGTCAACAGAATTACTTTTGAATATTTTACATGATTTAGTGTAAAATAAACAGGATGTCTTGACATAGACGTCCTGTTTTGGGTTATGGGAATATTATTATTTTGGACTGCTATCTGAGCTATGGTATAATAGGTTTATGGATAAAAAATATGAAAAAATCTCCCAAGATTTGGGTGTAACCTTAAAGCAAATCGATACTGTTCTAAGTTTGACTGCCGAAGGGGCGACGATTCCCTTTATCGCGCGTTATCGGAAGGATATGACTGGTAGTCTGGATGAAGTGGCGATTAAGGCCATTATCGACTTGGATAAAAGCCTGACTAATCTCAATGACCGCAAGGAAGCTGTCTTGGCTAAGATTCAAGAACAAGGTAAGCTAACCAAGGAATTGGAAGAAGCTATCTTAGCTGCCGAAAAACTAGCAGATGTAGAAGAACTGTATCTTCCATACAAGGAAAAGCGTCGGACCAAGGCAACCATTGCCCGTGAAGCTGGACTCTTCCCTCTCGCACGCTTGATTTTGCAAAACGTAGCTGACTTAGAGAAAGAGGCTGAGAAATTTGTCTGTGAAGGATTTGCGACTGGTCAAGAGACCTTAGTGGGTGCAGTTGATATCTTGGTCGAAGCCCTATCTGAAGATGTCAATCTACGTGCTATGACCTATCAGGAAGTGTTGAGACACTCTAAAATCACTTCGCAGATCAAGGATGAAAGTCTTGATGAAAAACAAGTTTTTCAGATTTATTACGATTTTTCAGAAACGGTTGGAAATATGCAAGGTTATCGTACCTTGGCCCTCAACCGTGGAGAAAAACTAGGCATCTTGAAAGTTGGCTTTGAACATGCGACGGATCGTATCCTAGCTTTCTTTGCTGCTCGTTTTAAGGTAAAAAATCCCTATATTGATGAAGTGGTTCAACAGTCAGTTAAGAAAAAGGTCTTGCCTGCTATCGAGCGCCGCATTCGGACAGAGTTAACTGAGAAGGCAGAAGAAGGAGCGATCCAACTCTTTTCAGATAATCTGCGCAATCTCCTCTTGGTTGCTCCGCTAAAAGGGCGCGTGGTTCTAGGCTTTGACCCTGCCTTTCGTACAGGTGCCAAGCTAGCAGTCGTTGATGCGACGGGAAAAATGCTGACGACCCAAGTCATTTATCCTGTCAAACCAGCCTCAGCTCGTCAAATCGAAGAAGCCAAGCGAGATTTAGCCGACCTGATCGGTCAATACGGTGTGGAAATTATTGCCATCGGAAATGGAACGGCCAGTCGGGAAAGTGAAGCCTTTGTGGCGGAAGTTCTTAAAGATTTTCCAGAAGTCAGCTATGTTATCGTCAATGAAAGTGGCGCTTCGGTTTATTCTGCCAGTGAACTTGCGCGTCAGGAATTTCCAGAATTAACCGTTGAAAAACGCTCTGCCATCTCTATCGCTCGTCGTTTGCAAGATCCCCTTGCTGAATTGGTCAAAATTGATCCCAAGTCAATCGGTGTTGGTCAATACCAGCACGATGTCAGTCAGAAGAAACTGTCTGAAAGTCTGGACTTTGTCGTCGATACCGTAGTCAACCAAGTTGGTGTCAATGTCAATACAGCCAGCCCAGCTCTTCTTTCCCACGTAGCTGGACTCAATAAAACCATTTCTGAAAATATTGTCAAATACCGTGAGGAAGAAGGAAAAATCACTTCACGCGCTCAAATCAAGAAGGTTCCTCGTCTAGGTGCCAAGGCCTTTGAGCAGGCTGCTGGTTTCCTCCGTATCCCTGAAAGTAGCAATATCCTAGATAATACTGGAGTTCACCCAGAAAACTATGCTGCAGTTAAGGAGCTCTTCAAACGCTTGGATATCAAGGACTTGAATGAAGAAGCCCATAATAAGCTTAAGTCCCTTTCTGCCAAGGAAATGGCGCAAGAACTAGAACTTGGCCCAGAAACCCTTAAAGATATCATTGCTGACCTTCTCAAACCAGGTCGAGATTTCCGTGACTCATTTGATGCACCTGTGCTTCGTCAAGATGTCTTGGATATCAAGGATTTAAAAGTCGGCCAGAAGCTGGAAGGTGTGGTGCGTAATGTCGTTGACTTCGGTGCCTTCGTTGATATCGGGATTCACGAGGACGGCTTGATTCATATTTCCCATATGAGTCGTAAATTTATTAAACACCCGAGCCAAGTGGTGTCAGTGGGAGATTTGGTAACGGTCTGGGTTAAGAAAATCGATACTGAACGTGAAAAAGTCAATCTGTCGCTCCTAGCTCCAGATGAAACTAACTGAGTACGTTCAGTCTGTTTCCCTCGAAGACTTTGGTAGACCTTTCACACACCAAGCTCAGTGGAATTCTCGTCTGCGAACGACAGGTGGACGATTTTTCCCCAAGGATGGGCATTTGGATTTTAATCCCAAGGTTTATCAGGAACTAGGTTTGGAAGTCTTTCGCAAAATCGTGCGCCATGAACTATGTCACTATCACCTTTATTTTCAGAAAAAGGGTTATCGCCATAAGGACCGAGAATTTAAGGAACTGTTGAAAGAAGTGGATGGACTGCGCTATGTACCAACCTTGAAAACACAAACTCAAATTCCCTACCTAGTCTATCAGTGCCAAACCTGCCAGCAAAGATATCAGCGCAAGCGAAGGATTGATACCAAACGCTATCGCTGTGGCGTCTGCCGTGGCAAACTCGTCATCATAAATCGGCCTAAGGACTGATGATGATAGTTCTGATTCATGCTATACTACTTGTAAGAATACCGAAAGAGGAAACAATCATGAATACAAAATTTTATAAAATGAGACGAAATCGTATGGTGTCAGGAGTTTTAGCTGGTCTATCAGACAAGTGGAATTTTGATGTAACCCTAGTCCGCTTTCTCTTCGCCATTTTTACCGTGGCAAATTTTGGAATTGGTGTGATAATCTACATCATCCTTGCCTCTATCCTGCCAACTAAGGAAGAAATCGAAGCTGAAATGTACGGAACAGGACCACGCAAACGCAAGGAAGCCCAAGCCATTGAAGACAATGATGGCTGGTTTTGGTGAGGTAAATCTACGATAACAAAAGTTTTGCTACATTACTACAAGAGAAAAGAAGGCAGTAGCATGTTTAGGAAATACTTTAAAAACTATAAATGGACGGACGTGTTCTGGATTCTATTTATTTTGATTACTAGTTTTCTATCAACCAATAATTACTTATACCACTTAACGAAACAGGATTTTTCAGAAGAAGGTTGTCTTTTAGCAATTCCTTTGTTTCTTTTTCATTTTCTCTTCATTGATAAATTCATCATTTCTAGACGAAATCAAAAAGATGATTAACTTTTAACCCTTGTATCCGCAAGGGTTTTCTTCTTGCCTTTCTTTTATGGTAAAATATTGATAGCGAAATTGCTTGATATTCTTCAATCTTACAAAAATGTAAGATTAAAGTCTCTTTTGTAAGGTTAGGTTATGGCAAGCCCTCTTTTTTTGCGATAAACTAGACTCATAAAGAACAAAGGAGCAAAACCATGAAAAGAATCTTACAAAAGAAAAGAAGAAAACCAAGTCAAAAAGATATCGAGCGTGTTCAACTAGGATGCGCTATGATGCAAGCACAATTTCAATTGATGGGATATTAAGAAGGAGAAAATCATGACACTTTTAGATGTAAAACACGTTCAAAAAATCTATAAAACACGTTTCCAAGGCAACCAAGTAGAAGCACTCAAAGACATTCACTTTACAGTAGAAAAGGGTGACTACGTTGCTATCATGGGAGAGTCTGGCTCAGGGAAGTCTACCCTACTCAACATCCTAGCCATGCTGGATAAACCAACTCGTGGTCAGGTTTACCTAAACGGAACAGACACAGCAACCATTAAAAATTCTCAGGCTTCTAGCTTCCGTCGTGAGAAGTTGGGATTTGTCTTCCAAGACTTTAACTTGCTAGATACTCTATCGGTCAAAGACAATATCTTGCTTCCGCTAGTTTTATCAAGAAGACCCATCACAGAGATGATGAAGAAATTGGTGGTAACAGCTGAAAATTTGGGCATCAACCAATTGCAAGAGAAGTACCCTTACGAGATCTCAGGAGGTCAAAAACAGCGGGTAGCAGTAGCACGCGCCATCATCACAGAACCTGAAATTCTTCTTGCGGATGAGCCAACAGGAGCTCTTGACTCCAAGTCATCTGCAGCTCTTCTAGATGTTTTTGATGAAATCAATGAGCGCGGGCAAACTATTCTCATGGTAACCCACTCAACAGCGGCAGCCAGCAGAGCCAAGCGCGTTCTCTTTATCAAGGACGGAATCCTCTATAACCAAATCTACCGTGGAGACAAGACAGAACGTCAAATGTTCCAGGAAATCTCTGATACCTTGACAGTCATGGCGAGCGAGGTGAATTAGTATGTTTCGATTAACAAATAAGTTAGCGGTATCGAACTTAATCAAAAACCGCAAACTCTACTATCCCTTTGCTTTAGCAGTTCTCTTAGCTGTGACCATCACTTATCTCTTTTACTCATTGACACTTAATCCTAATATTGGCAAGATTCGAGGGGGAGAGACTATCTCCATGACGCTTGGTCTTGGTATGGTGATTGTCACTATTGCCTCTGCCATTATCGTCTTTTATGCTAATAGTTTCGTCATGAAAAACCGTTCCAAAGAACTAGGGATTTATGGTATGCTTGGATTAGAAAAACGCCATTTGATCAGCATGGTCTTTAAGGAGCTTCTTATTTTTGGCTCCCTAACCTTGACAGCTGGACTTGGCCTAGGAGCTCTCTTTGATAAGCTCATCTTTGCTCTGCTTCTGAAGCTAATGAATATGAAGGTTGAGCTCGTAGCGACCTTCCAACCAAGTGTCTTTATCCTAGTTACCCTTATTTTTGGAGCTATTTTCCTAGGTTTGATTTTTATCAATGCCTTTCGCATAGCCCGCATGAATGCCCTTCAGCTCTCCCGAGAGAAGGCCAGTGGTGAGAAAAAAGGACGTTTCTTAGGTCTTCAAACCATTCTAGGTTTGATTAGTATGGGAGCTGGCTACTACCTAGCAGTGACAGTTGAAAATCCTTTAACTGCACTCATAATTTTCTTTGTAGCAGTCTTGCTGGTAATCTTTGGTACCTATCTCTTGTTTAATGCAGGGATTACAGTCTTCCTACAAATCTTGAAGAAAAACAAGCGTTACTATTACCAACCTAACAACATGATTTCTGTATCCAATCTCATCTTCCGTATGAAGAAAAATGCAGTTGGTTTGGCGACGATTGCCATTCTTTCAACCATGGTCTTGGTGACCATGTCTGCTGCAACTAGTATCTTCAAGGCTTCAGAAACCTTCAAGAAATTCATGAATCCACATGATTTTGGAATTTCAGGGCGAAATGTTGAAAAAGAAGATTTAGATAAACTTTTGAGTCAATATGCTAGCGATAAGGGATTAACTGTCACTAAAAAAGAAGTCTTTCGTCATAGTAGTTTTGGCATTGAGAGCCAAGACGGAACCAAGCTCCGTATCTTTACAAAGGGGAATAACTTCGTTCAGCCGAAAACCATTTTTATGGTCTTTGACCAAAAAGACTATGAAAACATGACTGGTCAAAAACTCTCCCTTTCAGGCAATGAAGTCGGCTTGTTTACCAAGAATAAGGTGCTCGAAGGACAGAAAGAACTCACTCTAAATGACCAGACCTACACTGTTAAAGAAGAAATTAAAAATGATTTTATTCTGGAACATGTGCCAAATCAGTATAACATTCTCACATCGGACTACAATTATCTTGTTGTCCCTAATCTGCAAGCCTTTATTGATCAATATCCGGATTCTTCAATCTTTGATCAACTTTATGGTGGTATGAATGTAACAGCTAGTGAGGAAGAACAGCTCAAACTCGCTGACGACTTTACAGAATACCTTGGTAACTTCAATAGAGACTTAAACAAAGAGGGAAGCTATGTATTCGGAAGCAATCTAGCTGATAGTAGTGCGCAAATAAGTGCCCTTTATGGAGGTGTCTTCTTCATCGGTATCTTCCTTTCTATCATCTTTATGGTGGGAACAGTCCTGGTTATTTACTACAAACAAATCTCTGAGGGCTATGAAGACCGTGAACGTTTCATCATTTTGCAAAAGGTCGGACTTGATCAAAAGCAAATCAAGCAAACGATTAACAAACAGGTTCTAACTGTTTTCTTCCTTCCATTGCTCTTTGCCTTTCTACACCTTGCCTTTGCCTATCATATGCTTAGCCTCATCCTAAAAGTCATTGGCGTGCTGGATGCGACCATGATGTTGACCGTTACATTGTCCATCTGTGCCATCTTCCTCATCGTCTATGTTTTGATCTTTATGATTACTTCAAGAAGCTATCGCAAGATTGTACAAATATAAAAAAGATACCTCGATGCTGGTCGAGGTATTTCTTTTAGCTTAGATACTAAAGAGTTGTCCCAAGAGGAAGGTTACGCCCATGGTGAGAAGTCCGATACAGAGGTTACGGATCATAGCTGTTTTTGTAGGAGCCTTACCTAGTTTAGCACTGGTATAGCCAGTGACAAGAAGGGAAAGGGCCACGATAAAGACAGTAGCAGGAATGCGATAGTCACTTGGAAAGATAGTGATAGAAAGCATAGGAGGAAGACTTCCCAGTACAAAGGCGATAAAGCTAGAGATGGCAGCATGCCAAGGATTGGTAAACTCTTCGTACTCGATACCGTATTTTTCCTCAACCAAGGCTTTGAGTGGATTTTTTAAAAAGGCCTTGTTAGTTAAGAGTTGGGCGGACGTTTCACACTCACCATTTTGAAGGTAAGCCGCATAGAGGGATTGTTTTGCAGATTCCATGTCTTTATCTAAGAGTAATTGCTCTCTAGCGACAGCGGCTTCTTCTGTGTCTTTTTGAGTGGATACAGAGACATATTCGCCACCTGCCATAGAAAAAGCACCAGCGAGGATAGCCGCCAAACCTGATAAAAAGATAATCCAGATATTGCTGGTCGCACTAGCAACCCCGATAACCACTCCAGCAATGGAAATAATCCCATCATTGGCACCGAGAACGCCCGCGCGTAGGATATTGAGTCGGCCTGCAAAGTTTGCATCAATTTCATGTTTTATTTCTGTCATAGTCATCTCCTTTCTCTCCATTATAGAGAAAAGGGTAGGGGAATACAAACTTTTTAAACTATCTGAAAAAAGTTCTACGATTCTAATTTTTAAGCCCTTTTCGACTTTACCGAAAAAGCACGGCAATACAGTAGCCAATCCTACTGTACAAGTCCTTTTTTAGCTTATCTATGGTATAATAGAAGGTAGATTTATCAATTGGAGTATGAAGGATTTTATGATTAAACTTGTAGCAACCGATATGGATGGAACCTTTCTAGACGGAGAGGGTCGGTTTGATATGGAACGCCTCAAAAACTTGCTTGTTTCCTACAAGGAAAAGGGGATTTATTTTGCTGTGGCTTCGGGCCGTGGTATCTTGTCCCTGAAAAAGCTATTTGCGGATGTGCGTGATGAAGTGATTTTTATAGCTGAAAATGGGAGTTATGTTGAGTTTCATGGGGAAAATATGTACGAGGCTACGATGTCTCGAGACTTTTACTTGAGCACTTTTGATGCTTTAAAGAAATCACCCTATTTTGATGAAAGAAAAATGCTTCTGACAGGGAAAAAAGCTTGTTATGTATTGGAAACAGTGGATGAGACTTATCTCATGATTAGTCGTCACTACAATGAGAATATTCAAAAAGTAGCGAGTCTGGAAGATATCAAAGATGAGATTTTTAAATTTACTACGAACTTCACAGAAGATACGATAGAAGCTGGTGAGGCCTGGGTCAACGAAAATGTTCCTGGTGTGAAAGCCATGACAACAGGTTTTGAATCTATCGATATTGTCTTGGACTATGTTGATAAGGGTGTGGCTATTGTTGAGCTAGCCAAAAAACTTGCTCTGACCATGGATCAGGTTATGGCTTTTGGCGACAATCTCAATGACCTTCACATGATGCAGGTTGTGGGACACCCAATCGCTCCTGAAAATGCGCGACCAGAGATTTTAGAATTAGCAGAAGCAGTGATTGGCCACCATAAGGACCAGTCAGTCATGGCTTATATGGAGGGCTTGTAATGGCAGATATTAAATTGATTGCACTCGATTTGGATGGTACCTTACTGACAACGGATAAAAAGCTGACAGATCGAACTAAGGCAGTCTTAAAAGCTGCGCGTGATCGTGGCATCAAGGTCGTACTGACAACAGGACGTCCTCTGAAGGCTATGGATTTCTTTCTCAAGGAGTTGGGAACAGATGGACATGAGGATGAGTACACCATAACTTTTAATGGAGGGCTTGTTCAGAAGAATACGGGCGAGATTCTCGATAAAACAGTCTTTTCAATCGACGATGTGGCACGATTGTACGAGGAAACTGAAAAACTAGGGTTGCCGTTAGATGCCATTTCAGAAGGAACAGTCTATCAAATCCAATCAGACCAAGAAAGTCTCTATGCTAAGTTTAATCCAGCACTGACTTTCGTGCCAGTCGATTTTGAAGAGCTATCTAGTCAGATAACTTATAATAAATGCGTGACTGCCTTTGCCCAAGAACCCTTGGATGCAGCGATTCAACAGATTTCTCCTGAATTGTTTGACCAATATGAAATCTTCAAATCGCGTGAACTCTTATTGGAATGGTCGCCAAAAAATGTCCACAAGGCAACAGGGTTAGCGAAATTAATTAAACATCTAGGAATCGACCAAAGTCAAGTCATGGCTTGTGGGGACGAGGCCAATGACCTTTCTATGATTGAGTGGGCAGGTCTGGGAGTTGCCATGCAAAATGCAGTTCCAGCAGTTAAGGAAGTTGCTAATGTCGTTACCCCCATGACCAACGACGAGGAAGCCGTTGCCTGGGCTATTGAAGAATACGTGCTAAAGGAGAATTAGAAGATGGGATTATTTGACCGTTTATTCGGGAAAAAAGAAGAGCCGAAAATCGAAGATATTGTGAAAGAAGCTCTGGAAAATATTGATTTGTCAGAAGAGATTGAAGAAAACCAAACGGTTATCGAAGTAACAAGTCAGGAAGAGATAACAAGGGAAAAAGTAGAAGAAACACTTGCTCAAGAAGAAATTTCTCAAGTCTCAACAGAAGAAGTTATTGAACCAGAAGCAGTCGAGGAAATGGCTCAGGAAGAGCTTGAGCTAGAATCTGATGAATTGGAACAAATCCAAGAGCCTGAAGAAGTTTTAGAAGAAGAGAGCCAAGAATCTCTAGAAACTGGAGAAGAGCAAGCTTTTGAAGTAGTAGAAGAATATCCACGAGTTGAAGAAACGGTTCAGGAAAAATATGACCGCAGTCTCAAGAAAACTCGTACGGGCTTCGGAGCACGCTTGAATGCCTTCTTTGCCAACTTCCGCTCAGTCGATGAAGACTTCTTCGAAGAATTGGAAGAACTGCTCATCATGAGTGACGTTGGTGTGCAGGTCGCTTCGAACCTAACAGAAGAGCTTCGCTATGAAGCTAAATTAGAAAATGCTAAGAAACCTGATGCACTTCGCCGTGTCATTATCGAGAAATTGGTCGAGCTCTACGAAAAGGATGGCAACTACGATGAACAAATCCATTTCCAAGATGGCTTGACAGTTATGCTCTTTGTCGGAGTCAATGGTGTTGGGAAAACAACTTCTATCGGGAAATTGGCTCATCGCTACAAACAAGCTGGCAAGAAAGTCATGCTGGTTGCGGCAGATACCTTCCGTGCAGGGGCAGTGGCCCAGCTAGCAGAATGGGGTCGACGTGTGGATGTTCCGGTCGTGATGGGGCCTGAAAAGGCTGATCCAGCAAGTGTGGTCTTTGATGGTATGGAACGCGCCGTAGCCGAAGGAATTGATATTCTCATGATTGATACAGCAGGCCGTCTGCAAAACAAGGACAACCTGATGGCCGAGTTGGAGAAGATTGGCCGTATTATCAAACGTGTGCTTCCAGAAGCACCACATGAAACCTTCCTGGCACTTGATGCTTCAACTGGACAAAATGCTTTGGTACAAGCTAAAGAATTTTCTAAAATCACCCCTGTGACAGGTATTGTATTGACCAAGATTGATGGAACTGCTCGTGGTGGTGTTGTTCTGGCAATTCGTGAAGAACTCAATATCCCTGTAAAATTGATCGGTTTCGGTGAAAAAATCGATGATATAGGAGAATTTAACTCTGAAAACTTTATGAAGGGTCTCTTAGAGGGCTTGATTTAATACAAAATAAATATCCTGCAAGTCATCTTGCAGGATATTTTTGTTATTCTAAACGACCTTCTTCACGATAGGCGATATCTGGTTAGCGCCTTTGTTGTAGGTATAGTGGCGGTTGAACGCAATACAACAAAGATTGTCTGAAAACAGCAACCGAGTGCGTACTACACACCCCCTATGTCAGGACTGAAGGTTTTGTGCGGGCTACGGCTTGCTGGTTGCGCTCAATCATGATGTTGTTACGGTAGGTAACACCACACAGATGTTTGCCGCTGCGGTCGTAAACGATAGTGAGAAGTTGAATTGTTAAAGAAGGGGAAAGACCGTCTGATAAGGCTTAGGATAGTGTTTTCAGACGGCATGGTGTTATTTTTGTTAGATTTGCTAAATAATAAATATTTTTAAAATTGGTTGTTCAAAATTTTTTAAATTTCCTCTAGTTTTTCTTTCATCAAGTTTTCTAGCCAGT
>ERZ772930.189-NODE-189-length-22419-cov-11.9503_pt1 | contig 22419 bp, 20 predicted proteins | sample MGYA00511685_ERZ772930 | MGnify/ENA primary metagenome ERZ772930 (study PRJEB29015, sample SAMEA2738053) | human oral metagenome | biome: human oral; feature: human-associated habitat; material: saliva | place: China | collected 2226 ... | reverse complement strand
AAGCTCATCGCCCTCAACAGCCCCGTCATGATGTTCTTCATCTTCGCCGCGATCATGGCCGTCGACTACGTCGGCGCCTCCATCATCGTGAACTCGGGTGGGACCGAGCTGACGAAGGGCGGCCTGACCGCGCTTATCACCTACGGCATCCAGATCCTCGCGCATATGCTCATGCTCGCCTTTATTTTCGTCATGGCGACCATGGCCGCCGAATCAGCGAACCGTATTGCCGAGGTGCTCACCCACGCCCCCTCCCTGACCTCTCCGACGAATGGCGCCACCGAGGTTGCGGATGGATCCGTCGTCTTCGAAGGCGTGTCCTTCAAATATTCCGAGAGCGCAGAAGAAAACGCGCTGTCCGACATCGACCTGCGCGTCGAGTCCGGGCAGACGCTCGGCATCGTGGGCGGCACCGGCTCGTCCAAGACCTCGCTCATCCAGTTGATCTGCCGCCTCTACGACGTGTCAGAAGGCTCGGTGAAGGTTGGTGGGCGCGACGTGCGCGACTACGACCTGAGCACCCTGCGCGACGCAGTCGCCGTCGTCCTGCAGAAAAACGTGCTCTTCTCCGGCACCATCAAGGAGAACATGCGCTGGGGTAACCCGGACGCGACCGACGAGCAGATTAAGCGCGCGTGCAAGCTCGCGCAGGCCGACGAGTTCATCCAGCAGCTGCCCGGCGGCTACGACTACGTCATCTCCCGCGGCGGCACCAACGTGTCGGGCGGCCAGAAGCAGCGCCTGTGCATCGCCCGCGCGCTCCTGAAGAACCCGACGATCCTCATCCTGGATGACTCCACCTCCGCGGTCGACACCAGGACGGACACGCTGATCCGCAACGCCTTCGAGACAGAGATCCCGGGAACGACGACGATCATCATCGCCCAGCGCCTGTCCTCGGTGAGCCACGCCGACCAGATCATCGTCCTCGACGACGGCCGCATCAAGGAACGCGGCACCCACGAGGAGCTGATGGCAGCGGGCGGGGAGTACCGAGAGATCTACGATTCCCAGAACGCCGCGAGCGAAAGCGAGGTGGCCTGACATGGCACGCACGCCGGATCGTCCCGTTGACAACGACGGCGAGAAGCTCGAGGGTATCGAGCGTCCCTTCGGGCGCCTCTTGGCCTACGTGTTCCGACACTACCCGGTGCGCATCAGCCTGACGGTCGTGTGTATCATTACTGCCGCGGTGGCCTCGGCCGTCGGCTCGATCTTCATGCAGCAGATCGTCGACACCGTCGTGACCCCGGGCCTCGAGAGCGGCTTCGACGCGGTGCGAGGCACCCTGGTGCGCCTCGTCGTCACGATGGGCCTCATCTTCAGCGCCGGCGTCATCGGCAGCTTCATCTACACCCGCGCCATGGCGATCGTGACGCAGGGGACGCTCAAGCACATGCGAGACGACATGTTCGACTCCATGGAGCGCCTGCCCCTGCGCTTCTTCGACACGCACCCGCACGGCGCGATCATGTCGACCTTCACCAACGACACGGACGCGATCCGTCAGTTGATCGGCCAGTCCATCCCGACGCTCATTCAGTCGGGTCTGACGATCATCGTCCTGATCGGAACGATGCTCTACTACTCCGTGTGGCTCTTCCTCGTTGTTCTCATCGTGGGCGCTCTCATGGCCTTCCTGACCGGAAGGCTCGGCGGGCTGTCGGGTCGCTTCATGAAGGCTCAGCAGGCCGCTCTCGCCGACGAAGAAGGCTTCATCGAAGAGATGATGGACGGCCAGAAGGTCGTCCAGGTCTTCAACCACGAGCAGGACGCCAAGGACGAGTTCGTCGAGTACAACGCCAAGCTCTTCGACTCCTCGCAGAAGGCGAACATCTACGGCAACGTGCTGATGCCTGCCCTGGGCAACATCGGCAACATCATGTACGTCGTCATCGCCATCGTTGGCGGCGTCATGATCCTGGAGCAGACACCGAACATCCACCTCTTCGGCGTCGACGTCATCACGGTCGGCATCGTCGTGTCATTCCTGGGCATGGTCCGTAACTTCTCCCAGACGATCGGCCAGATGTCGATGCAGGTGCCCATGATTACCCTCGGCATGGCTGGCGCGGGCCGCGTGTTCGCACTCATCGACCAGGAGCCCGAGGAGGACCACGGATACGTGACCCTCGTTCGGGCCCGCGAGCTGCCCGACGGTTCGGTTGAGCCGACGAGCGAGCGCACGGGAATCTGGGCGTGGCGCCACCCCCACCAGGCCGACGGCACGGTCACGTACACGCGCCTGCGCGGCGAGCTCGTCATGGAGGGCGTCGACTTCTCCTACGACGGCAAGAAGGAGGTCCTGCACGACATCTCGCTGTGGGCCGATCCGGGCCAGAAGATCGCATTCGTGGGCGCGACGGGTGCCGGCAAGACGACGATCACGAACTTGATCAACCGGTTCTACGACATCGCCGACGGCAAAATCCGCTACGACGGCATCAACATCAATAAGATCCGCAAGTCGGACCTGCGTCGCTCCCTGGGCGTCGTCCTTCAGGACGTCAAGCTCTTTACGGGAACGGTCATGGACAACATCCGCTACGGCCGACTGGATGCCACGGACGAGGAGTGTATCGCGGCTGCGAAGCTAGCCAACGCGGACTCCTTCATCCGACGCCTGCCCGACGGCTACGACACGATGCTAACGGGTAATGGCTCTAACCTGTCCCAGGGCCAGGCCCAGCTCCTGTCGATCGCCCGCGCGGCCGTGGCTGATCCTCCGGCGATGATCCTGGACGAGGCGACCTCCTCGATCGACACACGCACCGAGGCTCTCGTGCAGGCAGGCATGGACAATCTGATGGAGGGGCGCACGGTCTTCGTGATCGCTCACCGCCTCTCGACGGTGCGTAACTCCGACGCGATCATGGTCCTGGAGCAGGGACGTATCATCGAGCGCGGCAGCCACGACGACCTGATCGCTCAGAAGGGCGTGTACTACCAGCTCTACACGGGTGCCTTCGAGCTCGACTAGAGCTCGCCAAGCCCGCTCGCTGCGCCACGGCCTCGTCCTGCACGAGGCTGGGGCTTCGGCGCGGGCTCGTGTCTTCCCGTGTTCTTGGGCCGGGGTGCGTCCCGTGTGTGCTCGTCGGTGAGGGTGCGGTGCCCCAGGTGGCGGTCCAGCGGGCGTCGCGCTGGCACGCATGTCTGAAGGGACAACGTGAGCCTGTAAGGGGAGCGCGTGTCGTTCCGTGAGGCTATGCGGGGTGCGGCGGAGGATCGGGTATGCGACGGCGGGCCGCCCCGAAGGGCGGCCCGCTACGCGTCAAACGAAAGTGTTTGCAATCAGTCAGCGATCGAGGCGACGCGACGAGCAAGCTTGGACTTGCGGTTCGCGGCCTGGTTCTTGTGGATGACGCCCTTGGAGACGGCGACGTCCAGCTTGCGCGAAGCAACACGCAGAGCGGCGAGAGCCTTGTCCTTCTCGCCGGCCTCGACGGCCTCGCGGGTCTGGCGAACCAGGGTCTTGAGCTCGGACTTCACGGACTGGTTGCGAACGCGGCGCTTCTCGTTGGTGAGGATGCGCTTCTTCTGGGACTTAATGTTTGCCACAGTCGGATTTCTCCTTGATGTATGTCTGACAGGGTCGGTGAGGGCTGTGTCAAGACCGGGACTTAGGCGTGGGGACACCCGCAAACGGTCCTAACCAGACCCCCTGCCCGACCAGGCCGGGAGTCCAACGACCAAGCATACCAGCAGCGTGGCCCTGAGTCATGCTCCGATGCCCGCCAATGCCTCGTAAGGTCGGTCACGTGGCCCCGGTCGCCGGGGCGTGCGTATGCCTCCTGCTTGAAACGGTGTCGTCGCGGTGTGTCAGCCGCCGTGGGTGCGGTAGTGCTCCTCGAGTGCGTCGACGATGCGTCGCCAGGTGACCTCCGGCAGGATCGATCCTTCGCGTCGCACGTCCGTCGCCTTGACCCACAGAGCGCGATCGAGGCGCACCTCGGAGGGGCGGCCCTTCTGGTCCCACGCGCCCGATCCGATGTCGAACCAGTAGCGTCCGGCGGCGGCCTCCTGAGCGGCATCGCGGGTGTGATCCTTGCTGGTCAGCTGCAGCAGATACACGCCCTCGCCCTGGGCGCCGATGACGACGGCGGGGCGGTCTTTGCCCACGGAAGCGTCCTCCTGGTAGGGCACCCACGTCCACACGACCTCGCCCGGGTCCGCGTCGCCATCCATGATCGGCTTGTACGAGGCGTGGGCAAGCGCGTCGGCGATGCTGGCCTCACGAATGGAAGTCCGGGGGCGGTTCGAGGTCGCCGGGTCCTGGTGCTGGGAGGAGCTGTGCGAGCGCGAACGGTCGGAGGGCTTGGGGGAGTGGGACGACGTGTGCGTGGTCGGATGGGGCCGTGGGCCGCTCTCCTGGCGCGTGGTGGCCGTGTCCGTGGTCGAGGGGCCGTTGCTCGACGAGCTCAGGGTCGAGATGAACTCGACGAGCGCGCGTACAACTCCGGTGACGAATGAATTCATGGCACCAGCATACGTGAGCACCATCGAACAGCCGTTATCCACAGACCCTCCATAGACGCGAGTTATGCACAGGGTCCTTGCGGGCGCGTGACAGTCGGCGTGCCTGAGTGTCACTCTGAATGAGTTCGCGGAAGAACTTCCTACTGAAAGACAGGTGACACCAATGTCGACCGCAACGATTCATGGACTGACTGTCAGCCTGGACGCCTTCGGGCGCCCGGCTGACCCCGCGCCCGAGGCGGACCTGGAAGCCCGAGCCTGCCTGGGGGCGGCCCTGCGCTGCGCGCAATCGGGTCGGCTGGAACACGCCCTCGACCATGCGCGTGATGCCTTCGACAACGAGGGGGCTTCGATCGAGCTGCGCCTCGAGGCAGCCAAGCTCTGTGTCGACTGGCACGCTGCCCGGGGTGCCTTCGGGCAGTGCCGCAAGGTCGCGGCCGACGCGGCGCGTCTCGGTGCTAGCTACCTTGAGCGGGACCACCCGCTCATCCTCATGCTGCGCAACTCCGAGGCCTACTGGCTGGCTGTCCTGGGATGCGAAGACATGGCCGCGCGCAAGTTTTCCGCCCTGGTGGCCGACGTTAAGAGCTGCCCGGATCTGGATCCGCAGCTGGCATTTGCGATCCGCAATAACTCCGCCATGCCCTGGAAGAACACCGGCAAGTGGGCGCGTGCCGCGCGAGTGTACCGCGAGCTCCTGGCCGACATGGAAACGCAGTGCGACGCGGAGGATATGACGGTGCTGACGGTGCGCGACAACCTCGCCGAGGTCTTGTCGGCGGACCGCCAATACGAGGAGGCGATCCGACTGTACGAGATCAACATGGAGGCGCTGCTACGTGTCGCGGACCGGGGTGATTGGAGGGTGCTGCGACTGCGTAACGAGATTGCACGCAACACCTGGATGGGCGGGGAGCGCGAGGCGGGTGAGGACTTGTGGACGGTCCTGGCCGAGGACTGCCGCAGGTACCTCGGGGATCGCGACGAGTTCACGGCGCGCATCCGAACGATCCTGCTGATGCTGGCGACCCTGCGCGGAGACGAGGAGACGGCCATGTCGATCGCCCGCAAGCTCCAGGTCGACCACCCCGACGACTGGGACGAATGCGACATGAGCGAGGCCGCGGCGTTACTGGCCGAGGCCGGCATCACCGAGGAGGATTTCCGCTAGCGGTGTGAGGCTGGGCTCCTGTGCGCGACCTCCCGCCCCATAAGTCGCACAACAGGGCACGTCAATGGGACGATAAGGAGGTTAACGACTTCACGGAGGTACACGTGCCCATCCCCACGCCCGCGCAGCAGGCGCAGATCCGCCCGTCCCACACCCCGCAGGCGCAGATCCGTAACTTCTGCATCATCGCCCACATTGATCATGGGAAGTCGACGCTCGCGGACCGTATGCTCCAGCTCACCGGCGTCGTCGAGGCGCGCGAGATGCGCGACCAGTACCTGGATCGCATGGATATTGAGCGAGAGCGCGGCATCACGATTAAGAGCCAGGCGGTGCGTATGCCGTGGGCGCACGGCGACGTTCCCTACGCCCTGAACATGATCGACACGCCCGGCCACGTGGACTTCACCTACGAGGTGTCGCGCTCCCTGGCCGCCTGCGAGGGTGCGGTCCTCCTGATCGACGCCGCGCAGGGAATCGAGGCTCAGACGCTCGCGAACCTGTACCTGGCCCTCGAGAACGACTTGGCGATCATCCCGGTCCTCAACAAGATCGACCTTCCAGGCGCCCAGCCCGAGAAGTACGCGCACGAGGTCGCCCAGCTAATCGGCTGCGACGAAGATGAGGTCTTGAAGGTCTCGGGCAAGACCGGCGAGGGCGTTGAGGCTCTCCTCGACCGAATCGTCGAAGTGATTCCTTCCCCTGAAGGGGAGCCCGACGCTCCGACGCGAGCCATGATCTTCGACTCTGTCTACGACACCTACCGCGGCGTGGTGACCTACGTCCGCGTGGTCGACGGCGTGCTCTCGACCCGTCAGCGCGTGCGCATGATGTCGACGGGCGCCACGCACGAGCTCCTTGAGCTCGGAGTCATCTCGCCCGAGCCCAAGCCCGAGGAGGGGATCGGCGCCGGTGAGGTGGGCTACCTGATTACGGGCGTGAAGGATGTGCGTCAGTCTCGTGTGGGTGACACCGTCACCAGCCAGGTGCGTGGTGCCACGGAGGCGCTCGCCGGCTACCGCGACCCCAATCCGATGGTCTTCTCGGGCATCTACCCGGTGGACGGCTCGGACTTCCCGGACCTGCGAGACGCCCTCGAGCGCCTCCAGCTCAACGACGCAGCCCTGACCTTTGAGCCGGAGTCCTCGGCGGCACTGGGCTTCGGGTTTCGCTGCGGCTTCCTGGGGCTGCTGCACCTGGAAATCATCCGCGAGCGACTCGAACGCGAGTTCAACCTGGACCTGATCGCGACCGCCCCGAACGTCGTCTATCGCGTCGTGACGGAGGACGGTACCGAGGTGCGCGTCGATAACCCGAGCGAGTTCCCCGAAGGAAAGATCTCCGAGGTGCGTGAGCCCGTCGTCAACGCGACGATCCTGACGCCCACCGAGTTCACGGGCACCATCATGGAGCTGTGCCAGGAACGCCGCGGCTCGATGCAGGGCATGGACTACCTGAGCGAGGAGCGCGTGGAGCTGCACTACCAGCTGCCCCTCGCCGAGATTGTTTTCGACTTCTTCGATCAGCTCAAGTCCCGCACGCGCGGCTACGCGTCCCTGGACTACCAGGAGAGCGGCGAGCAGAGCGCCGACCTCGTCAAGGTTGACATCCTGCTCAACGGTGACCGCGTGGACGCCTTCAGCGCGATCGTTCACCGCGACGGTGCTTACGCTTACGGCCAGCGCATGACCAAGCGCCTCAAGGAACTCATTCCTCGCCAGCAGTTCGAGATCCCGGTGCAGGCCGCGGTCGGCGCGCGCGTCATCGCCCGTGAGACCATCAAGGCGCTGCGTAAGGACATGCTCGCCAAGTGCTACGGCGGCGACATCAGCCGTAAGCGCAAGCTGCTGGAGAAGCAGAAGGAAGGCAAGAAGCGCATGAAGTCGATCGGCCGGGTGGATGTGCCGCAGGAGGCGTTCATCGCCGCCCTGACGTCCGACGTGCCGACGGGCAAGAAGTGAGCGGGGGAATGAACGAGGCCGTGGCGGGCAACGCGAAGGGCGGGAGCCGACCGGGGGAGGCTCCAGAGGGTACTGTCTTCATGAGCCGAACGAAGTCCTTCACGCGACGTACCCGCGAGCTGCCCGCGAATCTGGCTCGCACGTGGGAGGCACACGCGCACCGCTACGTGGTCGAACCGCGCCGGGGGGTTGGCTATACGACTGTCGTGCAGGATTTCACGCTGGACCTGGCCGAGCTCTTCGGCCGCCGAGCCCCCGTCACACTTGAGATCGGCTCAGGCACAGGCGAACAGATTGTCGCGGCGGCCTCGTCGCACCCCGAGCGAGACTTCCTGGCTCTCGAGGTGTGGGTGCCGGGCATTGCAAAGCTCATCTCCAAGGCCGTCGAGGCCGGCGTGGACAACATTCGCCTCGTTGAGGCGGACGCCGCCCAGGCGCTGCCGATCATGTTGGGGGAGGCTTGCCTCGACGAGGTGTGGACCTTCTTTCCGGATCCGTGGCGTAAGGCCCGCCATCGCAAGCGTCGCCTGGTCTCGGATGATTTTGCTCTCGAGGTTGCGCGCCTCCTGCGCGATGGGGGTACCTGGCGTCTGGCAACGGACTGGGACGATTACTCCTGGCAGATGCGCGACGTCGTGGAGGCCTGCGAGCTCTTCGACAACCCGCACGCGGGGCAGCGCCCGGATCCGGCAGATCCCCAGCCTGAGCGCGGTGGTTTCGCGCCGCGCTACGAGGGGCGCGTCGTGACGCACTTCGAGACGCGCGGCATTGACGCGGGTCGCCGCGCCCATGACATTGTGGCCGTGCGCCGCCCACGCGGCTGACGGGTACGCATGAGTCCCGCCCAACCCGACGGAACGCGCTGGCCGGATAACGGCTCGCTGGACCCCGGCCTCGTTGAGGCGGAGCGGGGGCGTCCGTTGTCCCTGTACGTGCACGTGCCGTTTTGTCGCGTGCGCTGCGGCTACTGCGACTTCAACACCTACACCGTGGGTTTTGGGCCAGGTGCGCAGGTTGGCGACTACGCGCCGTCGGTGCTGTCGGAAGCCTCCCTCGCTGCCCGCGTGATGGCGGAGGCAGGATTGCCCGACCGCGCGGCCGAGACCGTGTTTTTCGGCGGGGGCACGCCGACGATGCTGGATGCGGCGGAGCTCAGTGCGATTTTGGCGGGCTTGCGCGAGAATATCGGGGTTGCGACCGGAGCCGAGGTGACCCTGGAGGCGAATCCCGATACTGTCACGCGAGACGGCCTGCGCGCGCTGGCCGATGCGGGCTTCACGCGCGTTTCCTTCGGTATGCAGTCCGCCGTTGCGGCTATCTTGGCGACCCTGGATCGCACGCACACGCCTGAGCGGGTGCCCCTCGTCGTTGAGTGGGCGAAGGACGCGGGGCTGAGCACGTCCGTTGACCTCATCTACGGGACGCCGGGTGAGAGTCTTGAGGATTGGGAGGCCTCGGTGCGCGCGGCGCTGTCCTACGGCACCGATCACATCAGCGCCTACGCGCTCGTCGTGGAGGAGGGGACCAAGATGGGAGCGCAGGTCGCTCGGGGCGAGTTGCCGACGCCCGACCCCGATGATGAGGCGGCGAAGTATGAGCTTGTTGACGCTCTTCTGGGTGAGGCGGGGTATGCCTGGTACGAGATCTCTAACTTCGCCCGCGCGAGCGCATCTGATCGTGCTTCCGGACGCGCTTCGACGACTTTTGAGCATGCGTCGCGGCACAACCTTGCCTACTGGCGTGATTGGGATTGGTGGGGCTTCGGGCCGGGGGCGCACTCCCACGTGGGGCGGATGCGCTGGTGGAATGTGAAGAATCCTGGCGCCTATGCGGGGCGCCTGGGTGCGGGCGCGTCTCCGGCAGCCGCGGGGGAGATTCTGGGCGAGGAGGAGCGCGAGCTCGAGCGCGTCATGCTGGGGTTGCGCACCTCGGAGGGTGTTGAACTTGATGGATTGCCGGGCGTCGAGCCGGGGGGCGAGGCCGGTGCAGGCTGTGAGCGCGAGCCCTCGGGTGGGCGCGTCGCCTCGCTCATCGCCGATGGGCTGATCGACGGATCGGCGGCGCTGCGCGGCCGGGCTCGTCTGACCCTGCGTGGGCGCCTGATGGCGGACTATGTGACGCGTGAATTGATGGGTTACTGAGTGTGTGGGGCCCACGCAAGACGTAATTCACATTCCCTGGTCAATATTCATAATTGTTCAGACAAATGCTAAAGTGACTTGTATTCAAGCCGTAACAAGCAACTCTGCGGGCACCTATACTCACCATTTGTCAGGTGGCACACGTTGATGATGTGACAAGCTTGTGGAACCTCTCGATAATGTTGACATCCTGGTTGAAGTATGTTTGCCTAGAGGGGTCATGTGAAGCCGAGCTGTCAATAGGCGCCCTCCATGAAGGTGCTTGTTGGGGTTCAGATACAAGGAAAAGTGTGGAACTGTGACTCTGCGATACGCTGTCATTGCTGACATCGTGGGCTCTCGTGCATTGACCAATCGTGCAGAGGCTCAGAGAATCTTTGAAGCCGCCCTTGAGAGGGCGGCTGAGGGACTCGCCCTCCTTGAGTCTCCCTATCCGACGGTGGGTGATGAGTTTCAGGCGGTGGCGTACACGCTTGAAGACGCATTGCTCCTCTCACTGCGCGCCCAGCTCCTACTTCCGCCCCAGCTCCAGCTTCGCTTCGGTATCGGCGCTGGACGCATTGAGGAGTTTTCTTCCGGCGTGCATCGTCAAGCTCCCTCGCGGCTTCGGGCGGGCGAAGGCACCTCCCTTCAAGATGGCTCGGCGTGGTGGGCGGCGCGCGCCGCGATCAACCGCGCGCACGATGTCCAAGACTCTTCGAACCCTTTCATTCGCACATGGTTCGTGGCTCACGCGTCCGTCGAAAACTACGTGTCCGCGAGCTGTCAGACCAGCGTCAATGCCCTGCTGAGCCTGCGTGACCACGCGATCCTTAAGCTGTCGGCGCGCCACCGCCGCATCACCGCCTCGCTACTGCTCGGCAAGACGCAGGTAGAGATTGCGCGCGTCGAAAAGCTCTCTCAGCAGGCCATTTCCGACTTTGCTCGCGGTACGGGAGCCGGGCTTATCCAGTCTTCTCTCCTCATCGCGGAGGCTGCTCGTGCATGAAACCCTTCTCCTGGGCATTGCCGCCTCGGAGCTCACCGTCCTGCTGACGTCGGATCCTCGACGGTGGTCGCGCCGCCTCATCGTCTTTCTGACGCTGATGATCACTGTCGCGTGCTACTCGTGGTTCATTCTTGGCGTGAGCGTGGCCGCAATCATCATTGGATCGGGGCTCGCTCTCGTCTGGTTCGGATGGGACCTGGCCGACGGGTCTGCTCGCTCGGTGCTTGCGCGCTGGGCGCTCGCCTCGCTCGGCTTTCTGACACTCATGAGCCTGGACGCGGATAGCTTCCCCTCCCTGTCTCTGCGCAGCGGCCGCTCGATCGACCTCATTATCACGGTACTCTTCCTGGCTACCGGTCCCGTCAATCACCTGATTACGGCCATCCTCATGTGTGCCCGCGGACGCGCGAAGGAGCCCGTCCCCGGATGGATCAATGCGCCCGTGCTGCCAGCAATGCCGAGCGCCGAGGACCAGGCGACACAGGAGGGGGCGGCTGCGCAGCCGGGTGCAGTGGAGCCGGCGGGCGATGAGGAAACGCCACCGACCCCGAGCTCCCTGCCGATTATTGCCGGGCAGCAAGACAGTGAAGGCGACAAGGGTCCCGCTCTGCGCGGCGGGCGTTGGATTGGCCCCCTCGAACGTCTCCTCATCATCGTCCTCGCGGGAGCGGACGCGCAGGTCGCAATCGCCGCCGTTGTCGCTGCCAAGGGTGTCATCCGGTTCCCTGAAATCTCCCAGGACTCCTCGGGTGAAAAAGCCGAAGAGTTCCTGATCGGATCGGTCTCCTCATGGATCCTCGCCGCCCTCGTGGCGATGTTCATTCGCGTCACTCTCCAACCGTGAGTCCCTCGCCGCTAAAGTATGCCGGGTGAGAACAGCAGACCCCTACGGGCATGACATTTTCGCCCACGACCCGCATCGCGACGGACCGGGAGCACGCCGCCCCCGATCGGTGGCCGTTCATGTCGAGATCGGCATGGTTCTCGAAGATGTGGGATCCGGCTGGGTCGGTGCGGTCACGCGCGTCGAAAAGTCCGGCGGCGTCCACCTGGTCGAGCTCGAAGACCGGCGCGGGGTACGCCGCTCCTTCCCACTCGGCCCCGGCTTCTGGCTCGACGGGCGTCCCATCGAGGCCCTGCCTCCCAAGCCCAAGCCCGCCCAGGCCTCGCCCGGAGTGCAGGTAAGCGCCTCGGGGCGCAGGATCACCAACTCGGGGTCTTTCGCGCCCGCCTCCAATGCTCCGACGGTCGCCAAACGATCGCGGATCTGGGTGGAAGGACGCCACGATGCCGAGCTCGTCCAGCATGTGTGGGGCGAGGACCTGGCAGCGGCCGGAATCGCCGTCCAGCTGCTTGAGGGCGTGGATAACCTCGAGGAAGTCCTCGAGGTCTTCGGGCCCACCGACACCGCGCGCGCGGGCGTGCTTGTCGACCACATGGTGCCCGGCTCCAAGGAATCACGCATCGCCGAGGCTGTCTCGGCGCGCTGGCCGGGTGCAGTCCTCGTGCTCGGGCATCCCTTCGTCGACATCTGGCAAGCCGTCAAACCCGAGCGCCTAGGCCTGCGTGCATGGCCCGACGTGCCGCGCGGCATCGACATCAAGCGCGGCACCCTGGGCGCCCTCGGCTGGCCGCACGCCGATCAGCGCGACATTGCGATGGGGTGGAAGCGCATCCTGGCAAGCGTGCGCACGTATCGTGACCTGGAGCCGGCCCTGCTGGGGCGAGTCGAGGAACTCATCGACTTTGTGACGGTGCCCTGGGCGCAGTAAGGCGCGTGCGCGTCGTGAGGTTCGCAATGAGCGCACGCTTGGGGCCTCGCCCGGGTCGCCGCCGCTCGCGCGCGGGGAGTAGCATTGGCACTCAGAAAGAGAGAGTGCCAGGACGGAGGGAGTGACATGGCACGCAACAGCGCGCAAAGCCGCAGGCTCGACGTCCTGCGGGCCATCGTCACCCAGTACGTGGCCACTCGCGAACCTGTCGGCTCAAAAGCCATCGCTGCGGGAGGCCTGGGTGTCTCATCCGCGACGATCCGCAACGACATGGCGGTCCTGGAGGAAGCCGGACTCATCTACCAGCCGCACACCTCTGCGGGCCGAGTCCCGACCGACCGCGGCTACCGCGTCTTCGTCGACCGCCTCGCACAGCTCAAGCCCATGAGCGCCCCGGAACGACAGGCCCTGGAAACGTTCCTCTCCGAATCCGTCGACATTGACGATGTCGTGGAACGCTCCGTGCGCCTCCTCGCGCAGGTCACCCACCAGGTCGCCCTCGTGCAGTACCCGGGTTCGCGCGTGCGCACCCTCAAACACCTCGAGGTCCTTGCCATCGCGCCGGGACGCATCCTCATCGTCGTCATCACGACCGACGGCGAGGTGGGGGAGCGAACCCTCACACTCGACACACCTCTCGACGACGCCCAGCTGCTCGCCGTGCGCGACCACCTGCGCGCCCACTGCGACGGCGCCACCTCGCAGACCGCGCGCTCATGCGTGGATGCCGCCACGGCCTCGTCCAGGCCCGAACTTGCGGCGGCCGTCGTCACGGTCGGCGCCGCGCTCACCGAGGCGCTCAGTGGTGCGGGTGAGGCAAAGATCGTCGTCGCTGGAGCCGCGAACCTGGCGCGCGGCGCCCTCGACTTCCACGACATCGCACCCGTCCTGGACGCCCTCGAAGAGCAGGTGGTCCTCATGCGGCTCTTCTCCGAGACGGACCCCGGTGAAGACCTGCACGTGAGTATCGGCGCGGAAAATCCGCACGACGCCCTGGCCGAGGCCGCCGTCGTCACGGGCACCTACCGTGCCGGCACGGACGACAGCGGCGGCTCCGCCCACTTGGGCATCGTGGGCCCCATGCGGATGGACTACGCGCGCACCATGAGCTCTGTCCGAGCCGTCGCCGCCTACCTATCGCGATACCTCGCCTCCCAGCGCGGCGACTAAGCCGCCCCACAGACGTTGATGAACATCCCCCACGAGAAGAAAGAGCAGCCGTGAGAGACTACTACGAGGTCCTCGGCGTCGACCGAGACGCCAGCCAGGACGAGATCAAGAAGGCGTACCGCAAGCTGGCGCGTAAGCTCCACCCCGACTACGCGGGCGCCGACTCCGAGGAAGCCTTCAAGGAGCTGTCGGTCGCCTACGAGACGCTCTCCGACCCCGAGAAGCGCCAGATGTACGACATCGGCGGCCCCGACGCCCTGCGCGGTGGCGGCGCGGGCGGGGGTGCCCCTTTCACGGGCTTCTCCGACATTTTCGAAGCCATGTTCACCGGCGGCTTCGGCGCCTCCTCGCAGGGCCCGGCCTCGCGCGTGCGACGCGGCAAGGACCAGCAGGTGACCGTCGACATCACTCTCGAGGACGCAGCCTTCGGCGCCGCGAAGGAAGTTTCCTTTAAGACGCACGTCCTGTGCGACACCTGCCATGGCGCGATGTGCCAGCCGGGCACCTCCCCCGAACAGTGCACGACCTGCCACGGTTCCGGTTTCGTCACGCAGATCCAGAACTCGCTCTTTGGCCGCATGCAGACCCAGGCTCCCTGCCCCGCGTGCCAGGGCTTTGGCTCGACGATCGCCCAGCCCTGCACGGAGTGCTCCGGCGCGGGACGTATCCCCACGCGCCGCACCCTCAACATCAACATTCCGGCCGGCGCCAGCGAGGGCACACAGATCCGCGTGAGTGGCGAGGCCGAGGTCGGCCTGGGCGGTGGTCCCAACGGCGACCTGTACCTGTTGATCCGCGAGAAGAAACACCCCGTCTTCGACCGTCGCGGGGATGACCTGCACACGTGGATCACGATCCCGATGACGACCGCCGCACTGGGTACCGAGTTCGAGCTGGATACCCTGGACGGCAAGAAGAACGTGACGATCAACGCGGGCACGCAGCCCAACGACGACATCGTCTTGGAGGGGCTCGGCGTCGGGCACCTGCAGCGCTCGGGTCGCGGCGCGTTGCACGTGCACGTGGATGTGGAGATCCCCAAGAAGCTCGACGAGACGTCGCGCAGCCTCCTTGAGCAGCTGGCCAAGGCACGCGGCGAGGTCCGCGTCGAGCCGCACCGTCAGCAGTCGACGTTCTTCGACAAGCTGCGCGATACCTTCATGGGGTGAGCGGCCATGACACTGCCCGTTTTTCTCGGTGACGACCTCGCCCCCGCGCCCTCGTCCCTCTCGGTTGGGGAGCGGGCAGTGCTGTCCGGCGCGGAGGGGCGCCACGCCGCCTCCGTGCGTCGCATCGCCACCGGGGAATGGGTGGACGTCGTCGACGGGGCCGGCTTGCGACTGCGCTGTGAGGTGAGCGGGGCGGATAAGTCCTCGCTGTCCCTCATCGTGCGCGAGGTGGTTCAGGAGGAGTCGCCGCGTCCGCAGATTGTGCTCGTCCAGGCGCTCGCCAAGGGCGGGCGCGACGAGGCCGCCGTGGAAATCTGCACGGAGATCGGCGTGGACCGGGTGATCCCCTGGGCCTCCCAGCGTGCCATTGTTCAGTGGAAGGGAGCCAAGGCCGACAAGGGCCGCGTCAAGTGGGAGGGTGTCGCGAGAGCTGCCGCCAAGCAGTCGCGCCGCGCCTTTGTGCCAGTCGTGGAGGACGTCAAGGATAGCCGGGAGTTGTCCTCCTGGGTGCGTGCCCTCACGGACGAGGCCGGGGTGGCCTTCGTGTGTCACGAGGAAGCCTCGGTTTCGCTCGGGGCCGCGCTCGCGCAGGTCCAGGACTCTTGCGAGCAGGGTTCTCTGCCCGCTCGGATAGCGCTCATCGTGGGGCCCGAAGGTGGCATCGGGGCCGAGGAGACGGCGCAGCTGGTGGATGCGGGTGCCCGCACGATCGGCTTGGGGGCCAACGTGCTGCGATCCTCGACGGCCGGCGCGGTCGCCCTGACGCTGATCCGCGCCGCCGCGGGAGCCTACTAGCCCTGTGTGGCGTGGAGGCGCGCGCTCAGCGTGTGGGTCTGTCCCGCGCCCAGCGCGACGACGTCCGTGCCCGAGTTAAAGGCGTTGGGCGGGCAGCTCATCGGCTCGACGGCAACTCCCACGCGGCCAATGTAATCTCCCGAGTAGACCTGCAGCCAGCGCGCATCTGAGGACAGGGACACGCCAACGCCCGAAGCCCGGTCGCGCAGCGTCACGGTCCAGGTCCCCTGCGGCAGCCCCGCGAAACAGTGATCCAACCTCGCATCGCCGATGCGAGTGGGGGAGCGGAAGTCCAGGCCGAAGGAGGCCACGTCGTGGGCGGCCACCGGGATCATGGAGGCGTCCGCCTCGTAGATGATCGAGGCGGGATTGGCCAGCTCCAGATCGTCCGCGCGGGTGCCGTCGATGGCCAGGTAGGGGTGGAAACCGACGCCGAAGGGGGCGGTGCCCCCTCCGATGTTCGTCGCGGACAGCTCAATGCTCAGGCCTGCGTGCGCATCCAGGGTGTAGCGCGCAGACGCCACCAGAGTCCACGGGTAGGAATAGCGCGCGGCGATGAGGGTGCGCAGGAGGACTGAGGAGGCGTCGGCCTCGGCGATCTCCCAGTCCTGGAAGGCCACGAAACCGTGCAAAGACGTGCCGAAAGCGGGCTCGTCGACGGGGAGATCGTAGGACGTGCCCTCCCACGTGTAGGAGCCGCCTGCGACGCGGTTCGGCCACGGCATGAGCACCTTGCCCAGATAACCGGGGGGACACTCATTGACGCTGTGGGGGACGACCAGGTCGTGTCCGCGATACGTCAGGCCAGCCAGACCTGCGCCGACCGTGACGATCCGCGCCTCGTAGTCGCCGGCACTCAGGACCACTTCGCGCCCCGATGCGCTGTACGTGACCATAGATGCTCCTTTGCATTGTCTCATTATCGCCATTTTAATCGGGGCCAGGTCGTCTGTGTCGAGCGGCCGAGCGTATCCTTATAGAGAATGACTCTCAATTGAAAGGAAGCTCAGCCACATGGCCCACGAGATCACAGACGAGCTGGTCGAACGCCTCCACGCCTACACGGACACCGCCCGCACGGTCGCGCGCAACGCCGTCTCACACGCCGGGGTCGAACCCGTCGCCTTCGACCGCGCCAAGGTCGTCGCCACCCCCACCGTCGTCTCCCACAAGGTGGACGATTGGAAGGTCACCTCCCAGAAGAAATCCGGACGCTGCTGGCTCTTCTCCTCCCTCAACCTCCTGCGCTCCACCAGCCGCACCCACCTGGGCCTCAAGGACTTCGAGTTCTCGCAGAACTACGTCCTCTTCTGGGACAAGTTCGAGCGCGCCAACTTCTTCCTCACCGACGTCATCGCGACCGCCACGACCGAGGACCTTGACGGGCGCCTCCTGCAGTTCCTGCTCGGCGACGTGCTCTCCGACGGTGGCCAGTGGGACATGGCCGTGTCTCTGTACCTCAAGCACGGCCTCGTCCCCAAGAGCGCGATGCCCGAAACCGAGTCCTCCGGCCACACCGCCCCGATGAACGACCGCCTGAAGGTCGTGCTGCGCCGCACCGCCCTGGAGCTGCGCGCGCTCGTGGCCGACGGGGCATCCGAGGAAGAGATCAACGAGGTGAAGGAAGCCGCCCTGGCCGACGTGTGGCGCATCCTCGTGATCTGCCTGGGCGAGCCCCCGGCCTCCTTCGAGTGGGAGTGGCGTGACGACAAGGGCGAGTTCCACCGCGATGGCGTGCTCACCCCGCGCGAGTTCTACGAGCGCTACGTGGACGTGGACCTCACCCAGTACGTGTGCCTCGTCGACGATCCGCGCGTCGAGCACCCCAAGGGCCACACCCTCACAGTTGACCACATGGGCAACGTCGTCGGTGGGCGCCCGATCCTCTACGTCAACGCCCCCGTCGAGCAGATCCGCTCCATCACGACACAGATCCTGGCTTCGGGCCGCGCCGTGTGGTTTGGCGCCGACTGTGAACAGCAGTCCGACCGCGCCTCCGGCCTGTTCGTCGACGGCCTCTACGACTTCGATAACCTCTTCGGCGTGGACTTCTCCACGTCGAAGGAGCAGCGCGTGAACACCGGCGAGTCCGCGATGAACCACGCGATGCTCTTCACCGGCGTCGACATTGACGAGGCCGGGCAGGGGCGCCGCTTCCGCGTGGAAAACTCCTGGGGTGAGGAACCTGGCGAGAAGGGATTCTTCACGATGGACGCCGCCTGGTTCGACGCCAACGTCTTCGAGGTCGCCGTCCACGTGGACGACCTGCCTGAGCAGCTGCGCGCCGTCATCACCGAGGAGCCGCTGCACCTGCCGGCCTGGGACCCGATGGGTGCCCTGGCCTGAGGACGTCGGCCGAGGCCGACGCCCGAATCGCTCCGTGTGGGGTGGGTGACGTGGGACAATGGTTCTGCGACACCCACCCCACGTCCGTCTGGAGGACCCATGAGCACCGACGTCACCCGCGAGTTCGCGTTTGGCCTGCCAAAGGCCGAGCTACACCTGCACCTGGAGGGCACACTCGAGCCCGACCTGAAGCTGGCCCTAGCACGCAAGAATGGCGTGGATATTGGCCAGGCCACCGTCGAAGAAGTGCAGGCAACCTACCGGTTTAACGACCTGACATCCTTCCTGGCCGTCTACTATCCAGCGATGGATGTCCTGCAGGACGAGGACGACTTCTACGCGCTGGCCGCCGCCTACTTTGAGCGCGCCCGCGCCAACGGCGTCGTGCGAGCCGAGTGCTTCTTCGACCCGCAGGCCCACACCACGCGCGGCATCGCCATCGACACCGTCATCCGCGGCTACCACCGCGCCGTCGTCGAAGCGCGCGAAACCGGCCTGTCCGCCGACCTCATCTTGTGCTTCCTGCGTGACATGAGCGCCGAGTCGGCGCTCGAGACCCTCCAGGCGGCCCTGCCCTACAAGCACATGTTTATCGGCGTGGGGCTCGACTCCGACGAGCGCGATAACCCGCCCACTAAGTTCGCCCGAGTCTTCGAGCTGGCGCGCGAAGCCGGCCTGCACGTGACGATGCACTGCGACATTGACCAGGTCGGCTCCATCGACAACATCCGTGCGGCGCTCACGGAGCTGGGCGCGGAGCGCCTTGACCACGGCACCAACATCGTGGAAGACCCCGAGCTGGTCGCTTACGCGCGCGACCGCGGCATCGGCCTGACGTCCTGCCCGCTGTCCAACTCCTTCGTCACGAAGGAAATGAAGGGCAAGGAGATCGTCGAACTGACCGCAGCGGGTGTCAAAGTCAGCGTCAACTCCGATGACCCCGCCTACTTCGGAGGCTACATCGGGGACAACTACCTGGCGCTCGCGCAGCGCTTCGACCTCGGCCGCGCGGACCTGGAGCGCATTGCGCGCAACTCCATTGACATCGCTTGGATCCCGCAGGAACAAAAGAAAGCAATGCACGCGCGCATCGACCACTTCGTGTCCGACAACTGAGCATCGACGAACGAGGCCGGGGCTGGGAGTCGCACAAGCGCGGACCCGCCCCGGCCTCGTCGTGCGCGGGGGAGCGGCAGACTTGAACCGTTCGGAGGCAGGACACGCGCTGTCACAATTGGCCACCCCATGAACGCGCCGCGCGCTCGGTGCCCAGTGCTGACATGATGGGGACCGTGACGAACCACACGAAGCCGACGTTGTTGATTTCCAACGTCCTGCCGGCGCGCCCGGGGGACGAGGCATACAACAACATCTGCATGCGCCTGTGGGATCGTCTTCTTCAGGCCGCGCTGACGACCTGGAACGTTATCCGCGAATACGCGCAGGAAGACGGCGCCGAGGGCGCAACGCTGCGCGCCCAGCACGCCGACGCCATCATCATCATGGGCGGCGAGGACGTCCACCCCAGCCTGTACGGCGCCTCCCAGGGCTACGAGGCCGAGGGGCGCCACTGGTACCGCGCCGACCGCGCACAGATCGCCCTGGTCGACTATGCCGTGCGCACGGGCACCCCGCTGCTGGGAATTTGCCGCGGCATGCAGATCATCAACACGGCGCTCGGCGGCACGCTCGAGCAGCACATCGAGGGCGCGCACGGCACCCACACGAACAACCGGATCCTGTCCGACCACCGCTTCATCCGACACGGCGTGCGCGTCGGCGTGGGCACCAACCTCGAGCGCGCCCTGGCCTCCGTCCTCACCGACTCCGAGCTAGTTATTTCGTCGGCGCACCACCAGCGCGTCGCACGCCTTGGCAACACCCTGCGCGTGAGCGCTTACGCCCCCGACGGAACGATCGAAGCCATCGAGTCGATCGACGCCCCCCTCATCGGCGTCCAGTGGCACCCCGAGGACCCCGCCGCCGACATCTCCCAGCTCCGCGCCCTCCTCGGCCACCTGGACGCGCGCCGCGCGCCCCGCCTCGAAAAGGCATCGACTACCCTGGTCGCATGAGCGTCACTCCGGGAACGAATTTCGACGACCTCCGATTCCACGACGACGAGCGAACACCCGCGCAGCGCATGCGAGACGGCGACTACTACGTCGCGGACGATGAACTTGCGGCACTCGCGACGCGCGCGGCTCGCCTCCTGAGCCTCTACGAACAGGCCCACCCCAGCGACCCTGACATCGCCCGCTACCTGCTCGCACAGGTTCTCGCCCAGGTGGGGGAGGGCGTCGATATTCGACCGCCCCTACGCGTCGACTACGGGCACAACATCACTATCGGCGACGGCTCCTGGGTCAACTACGGCCTGACTGTGCTCGACGTCGCCCCGGTCATCATCGGCGCCGACGTCCTCATCGGCCCCAACTGCTCGCTCTATACCGCAATCCACCCGACCGAGCCAGGGCCTCGTCGAGCGAAATGGGAATCCGCCGCCCCGATCACCCTCGAGGACAACGTATGGCTGGGCGGCTCCGTAGTCGTGTGCCCGGGCGTCACCATCGGCGAGAACTCGATCGTCGGAGCCGGCGCCGTCGTCACTCGTTCCCTGCCCGCCAACTCTATCGCCGTGGGCAACCCCGCCCGCGTCATCAAAGACCTGGACCCCGCCACCCCGCGCGCGATTGAAGCGGCGGGCGTCGGAGTCATCGCACACGCGGCAGATCACGCATGAGCATCCTGCCGATCCGCATCACGGGCGAGCCTGTCCTACATCGAGTTGCGGATCCCGTCGAACGCTTCGATTCCACCCTGTCCGACCTCGTCGCCGACATGATTGAGACCATGCACGCGGCCCCCGGCGTCGGCCTGGCCGCACCACAGGTCGGCGTCGGGCTCCAGCTTTTCGTCTGGTCATACCGAGGAGGCGGACCCTTCGACCGACGCTACCGCGGGGCTCTCGATCTCGACCGTGCCCCCACTCTCGGCTTCAACGAAGCGATGAGCGGCGTCGTCATCAACCCGACGCTCGACCTGATCTGGGACGAATCCGGCGCGGGAGCGATCCTACCCGTCGAACCAGACATCGCCGACGAAGCCGAGGGCTGCCTGTCGGTCCCCGGCGTGACATACCCGCTGCGCCGCGCACTTGGCGCGGTCCTGCGCGGCTACGACACGGACGGACACCCGATCACGGTGCCCGCACGCGGATGGCTTGCGCGCATCTTCCAGCACGAGTACGACCACCTCCAGGGAACTCTCTACGTTGATCGCCTGGTCCAGCCCTACGGGCAGATGGCCGAGGAGCTCGCGCACTCCAAGGGCTGGGGGCGCCCAGGATGCACGTGGACCCCGCAGGAGCGAGCCTAAGCCGCCCCCGCCGGGGTCCTGCACGCGATGGGTCTCAGTGGACCTGGAAGCCCAGCGAACGGAAGTACTTGCGCACGTCCTCCGTAGCCTCAGGCGTGGGCGCCTTCGCGTCCTCGAGCTGGTACTCCAGGCCGAGGGAATGCCACTTGTCCTTACCCAACTGGTGGAAGGGAAGGACCTCGATGCGGTCGATGACGTCCTGCCAGCGGGTGACGATCTCGCCGATCTTACGGATGTTCTCGGGGTCGTCCGTCAAGCCCGGGACCAAGACGAAACGAATCCAGATGCGCGTGGCCCCGCCCCGAGCCGCGATGCGGTCGCCGAACGCAATGGTGGGGGCCAGCTCGCGGCCGGTCGCCTTCTTGTAGGTCTCTTCGTCGCCGCTCTTGACGTCCAGGAGCACCAGATCGATAGCGTCCAGCATCTCGTCGTCGCAGTTCGCACCCAGGTAGCCGGAGGTGTCGATGCAGGTGTGCACGCCCATCTCCTTGGCGCCCAGCAAGATGCGCTTAGCGAACTGGGGCTGCATGAGGACCTCACCGCCAGACAGCGTGATACCGCCCTTCGTCGTGCGGAAAATACGGCGGTAGCGAGCGATGCGCGAGAGAAGCTCGGTGTCCGAGACCGGCGCGCCATCCTTCATGAGGAAGGTGTCGGGGTTATGACAGTAGAGACAACGCAGAGGACAGCCGTTGAGGAACACGGTCATACGCGTGCCGGGGCCGTCGACGGCCGTGACGAGCTCCCACGAGTGAATGGAACCGAGCGTGCCCTCCCGCATGCGTCGCAGGCGTTCGGAACGCTCCAGGTCCGTGATCTCCTCCAGGCCATCAACGCCCGCACCGACGGTACGGGATTGGGGAGCCTGGAAGTCCTGCTCGCGGAACGTGGGGATGGCGAGGGGCTGCGTCATGATTCCTTCTTCGAGGTTGTGCGGGCGCGGTGGCCGTGGTGGGAACGAGGCCGTGGATCGTCAGCGGTGCGCGCCGACGAGGGAAGACATAGTAGTGGGGCGCCGAGCGTTGCCCGACGCCCCACTCCAATCAGCTATC
>ERZ772930.180-NODE-180-length-23099-cov-3.12428_pt1 | contig 23099 bp, 35 predicted proteins | sample MGYA00511685_ERZ772930 | MGnify/ENA primary metagenome ERZ772930 (study PRJEB29015, sample SAMEA2738053) | human oral metagenome | biome: human oral; feature: human-associated habitat; material: saliva | place: China | collected 2226 ... | reverse complement strand
GCTAAAAAATTAAATTATGAACTAAAAGGTTTTAGTGCTGAAGATGAACCGCTTGGAGATTCTTATATATTCATCTTTGAAAAAAAGGAGTAGAGAATGAAAATTAAAGTTCTAATGACCGGTTCAGATGGAAATTGTTGTCTTGTTCATTATAAAAATACTACAATCTTAATAGATGGTGGTTTCAAAACAAAAACTAAAATGGAAGAACTACTTAATCCAATAGTATTAAGTGAAGATATAAAACTAGATGCTGTAATTATTACTCATGAACACACAGACCATTTTAATCCATGGACCGGAAGATTATGTATGGATTTAAATATACCTATGTATCTTAGTCCTAAACATTATGCTAATGAAGAAAATAGAAAAAATAAATATCTTAGTCATGAAGATAAACGTTCTGGAGTTACAAGAACTGTTAATGTAATAAATATAGAAGAAAATCAAGAATTTACTATTGGAGATATTAAAATATATCCTTTTGCTGTATATCATGATGCAAATAAGACTTTTGGTTTTAGATTTAATGATAATCAATTATGTTGGGTTACCGATTGTGGTTTCATGAGTGAAAATATAAAGCAACAAATGTTACAATGTGAGAACTTAGCTCTTGAGTTTAACTATGATGTTAAAAAGCTTATTAATTCAGAAAGACATTGGACTAATAAGTTAAGAACTCTTGGAAGATTTGGACATATGAACATAGAAGAATCTATTAAGTTCTTAAAAAACATAAAAAAAGAAAAACATTATAAAAACTTAATTACACTTCATAGTTCTTTTCATCATTGTGATTTAGAAGAGCTAAAAGAAAAATTAGATAATGCAAAATTAAATATTGAAAATATATGGATATCTCAAAGAGAAGATAATTGTTTTATAGAATTAGATGATTGTGAATCATAGGAGGGAATATGATTAAATTAAACGAAGAAATAGAATTAACTGGAATATTAACTTCGATAAGAATCATATCAAATAACCTAATTTTCGCTTCATTAAAAACAGATGATGGAGAAATACAAATATATTTTAATAATTCTTTATCAAATGACGAATTAAAAAAAGTTCATCTTTTAGAATTGAATAAAGATATTAAAGTATTTGGAGTTGTAAAACAAAAATTAATTAACAGATATGAATTTGAAATAGAAGTAAAAAGTTTTGATTATTATTAAAGAAGGAGAGGATTAAATATGAAAGTTAAAGTATTTACACAACCTATAGAAAACATACATGATGATTTTGAAATATTAGAAAATAGAATAAATGATTTTGTAACAAATAAATTAAACGTTAAAATAACCACTTCTGTTTGTAATGAAGTATATGATAATAGAAGTTCAACTGTACCTCTTTACATAGTAATGGTGCAATACAATGAACTTTAATAATATACTTGACCTATTATCATATATAGAAAAACCAATAGCAGAAAGAATTGATATAACAACTGGTGAATTTAAAAACATGTTTGTTAATTACATGGGTTATTTTAACGATTTTGAAAATAAAATAAAAACATTATACAAAGCTTCAGAAAAAAATAATTGGTTATTTTTCGATAGTAAAATAAACATAGATAAAACAAGTGTAACATTAAAAGAAAATGGATTTATTGATTTATTTGAAGATGAAGAAAAAAATAACAAATTAAGAGAAGCAGTAAGTGAGTTAATAACTCAAATATCTAAAAATATAGATTATCAAAGTAAAATAAAAGAAACAAATACTAAAATAAAATTAGCTAAATTTTTAATAAAATATAAAGAACAAATTTTTAAAGATAATGATATATACAACAATGTTTGCATATATTATGGTAATTTAGAAAGAGAAGATTTTTATTTTTTTCTATTGCTTTATGCTTTAGGATTTGATATAATCATAGTATCTCCTGGAGGAAAAAGTTATGAATGTATTTACACAGAAAACTATATAACTGATACTTATAAAGAAATATCTCTTACTGATGCATTATCTATAGGAAAAGAAAATAAAAAAATAGTTAGTGCTGCTAAAATATTAGAAGAACAAGTAAAAAATATGCTTTATGATAATTCTAGTACAATTAAAGAAAATAATAATCAATATGAAATAGAGCCTATTTTGTATGATTGCACCATATCTGATATATATGGAATGCTCAACGAAGACGCTAGATTAAGAGAAGGTTATGAAATAATAGATAATAAAATACAATTGCCTCATATATGTATGGAAATAAATGGTTGTTATGAAGATTTATTCAAATATCAAAGATTATTAAAACACATAGACTCTTCTGAAAATATTGTTTATAAAAAAAAACTTGATTTTAAAGGTTTTTATGTTAATTTAGTTTCATGTTTTCATTTACTCAAAAATATAAAAAATAAAAGAAAAAACATTTTTGATTATAGAGAAGACAAAGAAAATTTTATCTTTGATGATAAAACAAAAGAAAAAATAGTAGAAAGTTTAATAGATATAATAAATAATTGTTTTATAAATTTAGAAAATTCAGATAGAGATTTTGGTATAATTGAAGGTATATTATTAGATTGTGATTTAATAAAACTTTATGAAAATTTTGATGGAGTAAATGAAGTTCCTAAAGTATGTTTCAAATTAGATAATAGTATAAACATAGAAACCGTATTTGCTATAATGATATTAAGTTATTTAGGTTTTGATGTAATAGTTCTTAATATAAGCGGTTCAAGTTTATTAAAAAAATATATAAAAGAAGATTATTTTACTTGTGTTAATCTTGAAACAAAAAAAAGTTCTTTACATTATGATGATATATTAACATTAAAAAAGAAAAAGTTCTTTGGACTTTTTTAAAAATAAAAAAAGGAAGTGATTTAAAATGGGATTATTTGGTAAATTATTTGGTGGTGAAAAAGAAGTTAAGGACGAACCAGTTATAGCTCAAGAACCAAAGAAAGTAGGTTCTGGAATTAAACTAAGTAAAGGTTCAACTATTAACTTGTCTAAACATTCTACTCTTGAACATGTTAGATTCTCTGGAGGATGGGAACCAAACGAAGATGGAGAGCAAAATTATGATTTAGACCTTATGTGTCTACTTAAGAGTAATGATGGTCGTAGAAAAGTATTATATTATGCAGATAAACATTATCCAGGAATATCTTTAGACCATGATAATCTAACTGGTGAAGGAAATGGAGATGATGAAAACATTGATATCTACTTTAACAACTTACCAGAAGATATTATATCTATAGATATGTTTATCATAATATATAACGCAAGAATGAGAAGACAAAGCTTTAATAGAGTAGATGACGCTTATGTTAGACTTACAGATGTTAACACTAACAAAGAAATTTGTAGATATGATGTAACAAAAGATGGTGGAAGTAATACTAGTTTACATGCTGGTTCTTTCTATAAAGAAAATGGAGAATGGGTATTTAAAGCTGTAGGAGAATACGGTAAATTAGAAGGAAAAGATTTAAAAACATTATAAAATAAAAGGAGTGATTTAGAATGATTAATTTAAAAAAAGGACAACCAATAAACTTAAAAAAGGAGCTAAATGTATCTGACTTTAGAGTAGGATTATGCTGGGACCCAGCGGATGAATATAGTCCAAAAGCAGACTTAGACTTATCGTTCGTAGTTCTTAGAAATGGAAAATTCGTACAAGATGAAGATTTAGTATTCTATAATAATAAGTTTGGAGTAAATGGTATAGTAGGTTCTATAGATAATAGAACTGGCGAAGGAGATGCTGATGATGAAGTAGGTACTGTAAATGTAGATAAACTAGATTCTAATATTGATAAAATAATAGTAACAGCTAGTATCTATGAAGCAGACTTAAGGTCACAAACATTCGCTTCTATTAAAAATGCTTATATTTACTTAGCAGATAATAAAACAGGAAATAAACTTTGTGAATATAAACTTACAAAAGATGCTTCTGAATTCACTATTATAGAATTTGCTGAAATCTACAAAGATGAAAATGGACATTGGAACTTTAAAGCTGGTGAAGATGGATATACTACTGATACTCAAGATGGTAAAGTAGTAGCTGCAAATCAAATAACTGTAATTAATAAATATATCTAAGAGAGGGTTAAACCTCTCTTACTTTAACTATAAGGAGTGATTAATACGAAACAATATAAAGGATTAAATGATAAAGAAGTATTGGAATCAAGAGAGTATAATGGTTCGAATATATTATTAACAAAAGAATCTCAAACATTATGGGATTTTTTTAAAGAAGCTTTACAAGATAAATGGATTATTATTTTATTCATCGCTTTAGGAATAAAAATAGGTTTCAATGTTTTAATGTTATTCAATAAGTCTTTTGGAGAACCAGATTGGTATGATGTTATTAGTATAGCTATTGCAATATTAATGGCTAGTGGTTTTTCTTCTTGGAGTGCTTATAGAAATGAACAAAAGTTTAATGCTCTACAAGATGAAGCTAATAGAATAATGGTTAAAACATATAGAAATGGTAAATTAGAAGAAGTTCTTATTAATGATTTAGTAGTAGGAGATTATGTCTTATTACAACAAGGAGATAAAATACCAGCTGATGGAATAATTATTGAAGGTTCTATGAAAGTAAATCAAGCTTCTCTTAATGGAGAATCTGAAGATGCTGATAAGATAGAACTAGGAAATAACCCTATACCAGATAGTAATGACTTGTTTACTAAGTTTAAAATATTTAGAGGTACAGTAGTTAATTCAGGAGAAGCGGTTATGAAAATAACTGAAGTAGGAGAAAAAACTATATTTGGTCAAATAAACTCTTCATTATTAGAAGAAGATAAAATTAGTCCTTCTAAAGAAAAACTAAATAAATTAGCTGATACTATAGGTATTATGGGTTACAGTGCTGGTGCAATATATTTAGTTATTAATTTAATTAAAGGATTTTATTCAGCAGAAACAATTAATTTCTCCAGCGCATTTTTCTTAATAATGAGCACAATAATTTATTCTGTTACTATTATCATAATGGCAGTACCAGAAGGATTACCTATGATGACTACTCTTGTTGCAGTAATCAATAGTGCTAAATTATTAAAACAAAAAATATTATTAAGACATACTGAATCTTTAGAAACAGCTGGTTATACTAATATAATATTATCAGATAAAACTGGTACTATTACAGAAGGTAAATTAAAACTAGTTGAGTTCATAACAAAAGAAGGTATCCTATATAGTAATATAAATCTATTAGATGAAAAGTTAAAACAAGATATTATAAATTGTTGTGGTTTAAACAATGACTCTATGGAAAGTAATGGAGTTGCAGTAGGAAGTAATGCTACAGATAGATGTTTATTAGACTACTTAATAGAAAATAAATTTAATAATTTTAATAGAGATGAAATAGAATCAAAAGAACAATTCTCTTCTGTTACTAAATATGCATCTGTTACTCTTAAAAATGGAGTTAAATATATTAAAGGTGCAGCTGAAGTATTAGTAGACCAATGTGCGTTTTTAACTCCAGAACAAATAGAAGTTATTAATAGAACATCAGAAAATCAAACAGCTAGAAGTATGAGATTAATAGCTCTAGTAAAAGAAACTAATTCAGAAAAAGAATTAATAGCTATTGCTTGTATTAGAGATAACTTAAGACAAGGAATGGAAAATACTATAGCTAGTCTTAATAGAGCTGGAATTCAAGTAGTAATGGTTACTGGAGATAGAAAAGAAACAGCTGTTGCTATTGCAAAAGATGCTGGTATTATAAATAGTGATAATGATGTGGTTCTTACTCATGATGAATTAGTAGCACTATCAGATGAAGAGTTAAAAGAATTCATACCAAGATTAAAAGTTGTTTCAAGAGCTTTACCTAATGATAAGAAACGTGTAGCTAATGTTGCTCAGTCATTAGGAATGATTGTAGGTAGTTCAGGAGACGGGACTAATGATAGTCCAGTACTGAAAACATCGGATGTTGGATATGCTATGGGTGATGGTACAGAAGTTGCAAAAGAAGCTTCTGATATAATTATTCTTAATAATTCTTTAAGTTCAATAGAAAAAGCAGTATTAAATGGAAGAACAATGACTAAATCAGTTCAAAAGTTTATTATATTCCAATTAACAGTAAACGTAGCTACTATATTAATTTCTATATTAGCTCCATTATTTGGAATTAATGAACCATTTACTATAGTACAAATATTGTGGATTAATTTAATAATGGATACTCTTGCAAGTTTATCATTTGCTGGAGAACCAGCTTTAGATAAGTATATGAATGAAAAACCAATAAACAAAAAAGATAGTATCCTTACTAGTTATATGAAATCTAGTATAGGTTTAGCTGGAATATTTATAACTTTTGGTTCATTAACTATATTAAATAACTGGTTTGGAATACATACTATTATTGGAACTCATGATATTAAAACAGTAGAAACATTTATGTTTACTTTCTTTATTTATAGTATATTGTTCAATAGTTTAAATACTAGAAGTAATGATATTAATATATTTGAACATATAATGGAAAATAAAAACTTTATATTTGTTATGGGAGGTATAGCAATAGTTCAATCTCTTATAATACAATATGGAGGAAGAATATTCTCTACTGTACCTATGGATTTAAAACATTTTGGTTTAGCATTAGCTTTAGCTTTCTTGATAATACCAATTGATTTCATTAGAAAAACAATCATTAGAAGAGGTTAATCCTCTTCTTTTGATACTTTAAAAGGAGATAAAATGAACGATTTAGTTGAATTAAAAAAAGAAGATTTAGAAAAGTATGCTTTAGAAACACAAAATTCTCAACAAGTATTAAGTTTAACAAAAGAATTAAAACTAAATGACCCTACTAGTATATTAATATTTGGTTCTAAACCAGCAGAAGAATTGGCTAGAATGTCAGATACTATTTTAAGAAATACAAAAGATGTTAAAAACGAAAAGGCTAGTAATGTGTTAATTAGTCTTACTAAGATAATGGAAAAAGTAGATATATCTGATTTTGAAAAAGAACCTCCAAAAGATAATTGGCTTAATAAAATACTAGGAAGAGCAAAAGATGTATTTGCTAAGTACGATACTATAGAAAAAGATATTAATACTGTTTCTGTTGAGTTATTAAAATATAAGCAAGACATAGATAAAGGACAAAGAGATTTAGTTCAAATGTATAAAACTGTAGAAAGTTATTATAAAGATATTACTAATTATATTAATGCAATATCTTTAGTTGAAAATAATTTATTAGAAAAGAAAGATGATTTAGAACAATCTGTTAATATAGAAGAACAAGAAAAAACTAAACAATTAACTCAATTACAAACATTAACAGATATGGTTTCTACTAAGAAATTAGATTTAATTACTACTCAAACAGTAGCTTTACAAACATTACCTATGTTAGAAATGATGTTAAATAATGATTTTAATCTTTCTAGAAAAATACAATCTAGTATAATTACTACTTTACCAGTATTTAAAAATGCTATAGTAATAGCAGTTAATTTAAGAAGACAAAGAGTAATTTCTAGAACTATGGCTGAAGTAGATAAAGCAACTAATGAACTAATTCTAAAGAATGCTAAAAATGTATCTAAGAATTCTGTTGAAATAGCAAAAGCAGCTAATACAGCAGCAATAGATGTAGATACTTTAAAACAAAGTTTTGAAATAATTAAACAAGGAATATTAGATACTAAAGAAATACAAATTCAAGCTAGAATAGATAGAGACTCTAGTATCAAAGAACTTGAAAATCTAAATAAAGAAATTCGTGAATCTAAATTAATAAAATAATTAAGCTAGGCGTATCCTAAAAAGATGCGCCGGCGCATTTTATATATTTTATGATACAAAAAGGAAGTGAAACTATGTTTGTTATATGGCTTAGTGTGTTTATAATAATATTTATGGTGTGTGGTTTTATATATCTAGGATTATATGTTCATCAACAATGGAATGAATTAAGTAAAGTTAAAAGATTCTTTTATTTTTTAATGATGGTTGGATGTTTATTTAATGTCTATATGTATGTAACTATAATAAAAGTAATTACTGGAGCTGGCTTATGATGTTTTATTTATTTTCTTTTTTGATAATAATTGCTTCTGTAGTCTGGATAACAATTTTTATAATTCAGTTATTTTTAACAATAAGTTTTTTTGAAGACTTGTGCGATGACTTTAAGAACAAAAGAAATAAAACAAAAAATTTAATTAGCTTTTGTTTATGTTTAATTTCGTTAGGAATTCTATCTAGCGGAATAATTAATTTACTATAAATTGGAGACCATAATGAAGATAAAATTAATCGACTATAAAGACGAAAAAATAAATAAAGAATTTGAATATGAAGAATTTATTAAGTATTGGAATGAAAACTATTTACCATTAGAGCATCAAGTACATCAAATAGCTTCTATTGAAATTCAGAATGATACATTAATAATAAAAGTATTAAACGATTTTAATTTGAATAAAAATATAATTAAAACAGATAATGCTTTTCAAAAGACTAAGATTATGTTTGAAAATCTTAAAAATAAATATGGTATAAATGATAAACTTATATTAGATTTAATAAATGAAAAGGAGTAAATATGTTTAAATCTTTCAAATCAGGTTTTTTAATAACATTTTCTATTTTATTTGTTTTTGTTTTATTGAATTTAATATTCTTTTTACTGAACAAAATTGGTTTAATTTTAATAGAGAATGACTATAGAATTTTAATTTCATTTGTTTTTACTTTTATTTTTGTTATTTCAGCTGGCAACGCACTAATTGATGAAACAGAAAAAAAAGAGAAAGAAAAAAATAAAATAAATTTTAATAAAAAACCGGAGGTGCCTAAAAAATGAATATATTTAAACTAAACGCATTATTATCTGTTGTTATTAAAACAAAGAAAATAATAAAAGACATAAAGAAAGAAAAAGAAGAAAAGAAAAAATAGAAAGGTGTGATTAATCATGCTTGTTATGTATAAAGGTTTTAAGTTAATAATAAACAATGAACTTAAAACAGTAGAAATAAGAACTAATGATTTAGATAAACAAGAGAAACTAAAAAAGCACACAGATGAACTTCAAAGATTATATAAAGACTATAGTTTTTATATTACGTTAGATAAGAAAACTACTATTGATGGTAAAACTATTACTGAAATAACTAAGCTTTCTAATCATGTTAATCAAAACTTAAAAACTATTCTTTATCTTGTTGAATGCGAATCAAAGAAAACTAAAAAAGGTTATGCTACAAAACTATTATTTGAAGTACCTAATAAAAGACTTTGTGTAAAAGGTTTTATCTTTAAACAAATGCCTGTTAATTTAAAAACAGGTAAATATTATCAAGTAGAAGGAAGATTAACAGAATCTAATTCAACTTATATAAAAAAGAGCGAACAAAAACTAGGTAAAGAAAAAGATTATGTTATTAATATAAACGATATAGCAGAAATAGAAATAGAAAATAAAACAAAAGAACATCATGAAATATCAAGAGCAGAATTACATTGTCATACTATGTATTCTAAGAATGATGGACTTAGTACTCCAGAAGATTATTTAAAAGCATTTGAAACAAATAAATGTCATGCTATAGCTATTACAGACCATGGAGCAACTTTTGCTTTTATTCCTTTTGTAAATAAACTAAAAGGAAAAACTGATAAGAAATTAATTCTTGGTTGTGAGTTTTACACTGTTTCAAATGAACAATATATATTGGATACTCAAAATAAAATAAAAGAACTTGAATCTAAAGATTTTGAATATGAGCTAGACAAAATAAACTTCCAAATAGAAGAACAACAAAATAACTTATCTACTATAAGAGAAGAAAGAGATAAATATAAAAGATTAACAAATAGAAAAACAATTTCAGAAGAAGAAAAAGCTGAAGCTAATGAAAATTTAGAATTAAAAATACAAGAATTGGAAGATTGTAATAAAACTATAAAAGAACTAAAACAAAATATAAAAGACTTAGAATTAAACAAAGTTAAAACAGAAAAAGAATTAGAAAAACTAAGAAAAGATTTAAACGGTACAGATAATATAGAAAGAGACCACTTTATAGTATTATTAAAATCTCCTGATGAAGTAATTGACTATAAAGGAGAACCACTTACTATTAATCCAGGATTAGTAAAATTATATGAATTGATTACTAAATCATATAAAGAATATTTTTCTTCTCCTACTGATGAAGATAAAAAGATGTATGGTAAAAGACCAGTTCTTCCATACAAAGAATTATTTGACCCAGAAGTAAGAAAATATTTTGCTTATTCTTCTGCTTGTGCTTTCGGGAAGCATATGAAGCTAATAGTACAAAATAAAGAAGATGAGTTTAGAGAATGGATTAAAAAACTAGACGCAGTAGAAATACAACCTTCTTGGAATAATAGCTTTATGGTAGAACATAAAGATTATCCTAATATAACTTGTATAGAAGATGTATATAAACTTCATAGAAGAGTATATGACATTTGTAAAGAAGAAAATGTTCCTTGTATTATAGTATCAGATGCTCATGTGTCTCATAAAGATGACAGAGAACTAAGAAGTGTATTTAAAAATGGATACATATCGCTCCTAGCCAATAGCTATGGAAAGCCAGATGAACAAAGAAGTTCAACTGATGAAGATTTCTCCATAGATACACAGCCTTATATTATGTCATATGAAGATGTAATAGAAGATTATCAAAAACAAGGTTTTACATTAGAAGAAATACAAGAAATGCACGATAATACAAATAAACTAGCAGATTCTTGTGTTAATGCTTTTGATATAACTCTTCTTCCTGATAAATTATTTATTCCAGATTATCCAGGTATGAACGCAAAAGAAGAAATGCCAAAACTTGCTTGGGATTTTGCAATAAATAAGTGGTCTACTGATGGAACAAAAGAAGGAATAGACGAAAAAATAAGAAAAAGACTAGAAGAAGAAATAGAACTAACAGCAGATTTCAATTATGAAATATTATATATGTTAGCAAGATTTGCAGTTATTAAATCAGAAGAAAAAGGTTATATAGTAGGCTCAAGAGGTTCTGTTGGAAGTATGCTTCTAAGTTATTGCCTTAAAATTTCGGAAGTCTTACCGTTAGAATCTCATTACTATTGTGAACATTGTCATCATGTAGAATGGCATACAGAAGAAGGTAAAGTAGGACCAGAATTTGAAACTAAAAAATGTCCTGTTTGCAGAAATGATATGTATGGAGATGGTTATGATATAGAAGCTCATAACTTTGTTGGTTGGATAGAAAGAGATGAAAATGGAAAAATAAAACCTACTAAAATCCCGGATTGCGACCTCAACCTATCTGAAAATGTGCAGTTAGAAGTCCAACAAGATTACATAAATATGTTCGGTGAAGAAAATGTAATTAAATCTGGAACTCAAATGGAATACGGTCAAGATGCGTTAATAAATGACATCTTTAGAAATATACCAAAGATAGAAGAAAAAGTTAAAGCTGAAGAATTTGACATAGATTATATGTCTAGAAACATACATTCTATGCGTACTTCAGGGAGCCATCCCCGGAGGAATGCTCATAAAACCAGCAGTTGCGAAGTTTGAATATGTAACACCACAAGTATTTGTCTCTGATAATCCTAATAAAGCTGAGCTTAGTTCAAGCTGGGTTTATCATAACATCGAAGCAAACCTTGTAAAAATGGACCTTTTAGGACATTCTGACCCGACTATGTTAAAAGAATTAGAAGAATTTACAGGATATGATTTTAGAAATGTTAAGTTTAATGATAAAGAATTAATAGATAGTATATTAGATACAAAATATTTAAACTTAAAAGAAGGTTTTGATAATTATCCATTCGTTGCCAATACTATGGGTATATCTGAAATGAATACAGACTTTGCAATGCAAACTCTTAGAGATATGAAAATCAACTCAATGTACGCATTAATCGCTAGTTCAGCTTTACTCCATGGGACCGCAGTATTAGAATGTCAAAGACAATATATATTAGAAGGTAAACCGTTAACAGATTTAGTAACATATAGAGATATTATATTTCAACAATTAACTTATAAATATGGTTTTGAACCAAAAACAGCTTTTCTTGTTTCTGAAAACGTAAGAAAAGGTAAAGGAATAGAGAAATTTAAAAAAGAATTGTTGGAAAAATGTCCTAACTGGTATGTAGAAATATTAGACACTATAAAGTATCTTTTTCCTTAGATAAGATTAATGGGCAGTTCAGTAGGAATACTGAAACTGAAAGAGATTTATATGCTGGAAACCCCTAAAGATAAAACAACCTAAACAGCAATTGGAAACAATAAACTGAACGGTTATTGAAAAATAGAAAAAATGTTTTATATGATATATGGTGAAAACCTAAGTATTAAAAACAATGGGCAATCAGCAGAGAAATTACCTAAGTTATAATTATAATATGGTAAACTCTCAACGACTACCATATCTCCATGAAGAACTCATGATTGTATAGTCTAATCCCTAAATAAATACACTGAAAGGTGGGGTATAAATGAAAGCGCATGCTACAGCATATATAATCAACGCTTTAAGAATAATGTATTATAAAATACACTATCCTCAAGCGTTTTATGCAGCTGCAATAAATAGATACGGAGTAACTAATACTTCTAATAATACTTTTGATTATATTAAATTCTTCAATGAAGTAAATACTAATGAAGAACTATATAAATTTCATGCACATTGTAAACATGCAAGTGATAATGAAGTAAAAGTAAAAAATAATATACGTATAGGTAATATAGTATATGAAATGAAACTGAGAGGTTTCGAGATAGTTAAACCAGATTTTTCTTCTAAAGCTACTACTTGTGTTCCAGATAAAAAGAATCCTAATAAGATATTAATGCCATTAAACTCTATAGCTGGAGTAGGTTCTGAAACAGCTAAAACAGTTGAATTAGCATATAAAACTTATGGAGATGAATTGTTTAATAAAACACAAGAAGAATTAGCAGAATTAAAAGTAGAAAAAGATGGTAAACTTGTAAAAGCCTTCGGAAAGAAATTTCTTGAAGGATATTTTGGTAAAGCAGAGGAATAAAATCCTCTGTTTTAATTTTTTAATAAGGAGAATGTATGATATATGAAGTAAATTGTAAAAACTTAGAAGAAACTAAAGTTTTTAAATTACATATTAGTAAAGCTGAAAGAAAAAAAGAAAAAGATAAATTTTTTGATGAAGTATATGTAATAGAAAGCAAATTAATAACGCTTCCTTATTTAGAAAGCTTTTTTGATTATTATGAAAGTTTATCTAAAAATAAATTTGTAAGTGATATATTAAGATATGTAGAATTAAAAAATGATTCTTATGTTGAAATAGAATTTGTTGGTGCACATTGTCTTTTAAAAACAATTCGCTCTGAAAGAGATTTGAGTAGTGTTTATATAAAAGCATTAGAAGATGAAAAATATTATTCTGAAAAACTTATAGATGCTCTAAAAAAGGTTTTTGATTATTTAGGGTTTAAAGAATATATCTATTTACCTTATAAAGAACCAGTTATAAGAAATAAAAAATGCGCCGGCGGAGAAAAAGAATTATTAGAAAAAGTAAAAAAAGCAAAAATAATATTAAAAATATCAAAAAAATAGTAGGTAGTAATTATGAAAACAATAAAAAAAGAATTTATGAAACTCTTTCCAGAAGGAGTTGAGTTAAACAAGAATTCTAAAATAGAAAGTATTTATGGGAAGAAAAACTGTTCAATTAAATATATATAAAATTTAATTAAACTTTATAATAAACCCCTACTTTAACAGTGATGTTGAGGTAGCTTGAATTTAAAACTAGGAAACCGTAAAGACAAGTTAAACCACAAAGTAATTGGAAACGATAAGCTTGATGGTTACGAAAGTAGAAAAAATTAACTTGTATGCCTAATGGTGAAATAAAAGTTATAATTAATAATAGTCTTTTTTCAATCTATTTTAATTATAATCCTAAAAGGACGTTGTTTATAAAAAAAGATAGTAAACAACTATTTTAATCGGCGTTTAGTTACCAACTATCTAAGGCATAAGCTATGATAGAGGTTCAACGACTAGGAGATTGAGTCTCCCTTTTAAAAGAAGATAACCATAAATAATAAATATGGGAAAGTAAAACCACAAGCAGATATATTGACATGACTTTATATCAAGGGTGGAAGAAAAATATTCACAACTCAAATTGAGTTGAACAAATAGTCTGCGCTATATAGAAATATATAGAGGTCTACTCGTAAGAGAAAGACTACTTTAAGAGTTGCGACTTAAAGTGAACAAGAAAAATATATTTATTTTAGATAAAAATAGATTTTTAAAACTTTGTATGTTATAATAAAAATATAAAAAATAACATACGGAGGTAAAATAAATGTCACTAATGTCTATAGGAAAATTTTCTAAAGAAATAGGAATTTCAATTAACCACCTTAGATTATTGCACAAAACAGGAGAATTAGTTCCTATTAAAATAACAAAAGGTGGAACAAGATATTATTCAGATAAACAATTAAATGATTATTTAGGTTTAAATGAAAAAGATAAGAAAGTAATACTCTATGCCAGAGTATCTACTAAAAAGCAAAAAGATGATTTAGAAAACCAAATCAAAAACTTAAAAGAATATGCTTATTCGAAAGGTTATAGTTTTGAAATAATTTCAGATATAGGTTCTGGAATTAACTATAAAAAAGAAGGATTAAAAAAACTTCTTGAAAAAATAAATAACTCAGAAATAAGTAAAATAGTTGTTCTTTACAAAGATGGATTAATAAGTTTTGGTTTTGAATTAATAGAATTTTTAGCTAATATTAATAATATAGAAATAGAAATAATAGATAATACTGCTATTTCAAAAGAAGAAGAATTAACAAATGATTTAATTCAAATAATTACAGTTTTTGCAAATAAACTTTATGGTTCTCATTCTAAAAAAACAAAGCAACTGATAGATGGTGTTAAAAATGTATCTAACTAAAAAAATAATGCTTTTACCTACAAAAGAACAAGAAATAAAGTTTAAAAAATTTTCTGGAACGGCTAGGTTTGTTTATAATTTGATGATTGAAAAAGAAAAAGAATACTATTCTAAAAATAATTCTTATTTAAAGGAAAATGAATTTAGAAAAGAATTAACTAAACTTAAACAAACTGAAGAATTTAGTTGGTTAAAAGAAATAAGTTCAAATGTTATAAAAATAGCTGTAAAAGATTGTAATGAAGCTTTTATAAAGTTTTTTAAAAAACTAGCAAAATTTCCTAAATTTAAAACTTTAAAAAATTCCAAAATGAGTTTTTATGTAAATTATGAAACTTTAAAGAAAACACAAAGAGGTTTTAAAGGTGAAAAATTAGGTGAAGTTAAAACAAAAGAATCTTTACCTAATATTGAAAAAGACGAACATTATATCAATCCTAGAATAGCTTTTGATGGTAAATACTGGTATTTAACCGTAAGTTATAAAATAAAAGATAATAACAATACAAATAATTCAAAAGAAATTATAGGAATAGATTTAGGAATAAAAGAATTTGCTATTTTATCAAACGGAGAAGTTTATAAAAACATAAATAAAACAGTTAAAGTTAAAAAACTAAAAAGAAAATTAAAAATAAAGCAAAAACAACTTTCTAAAAAAATATTAATAGCTAAAAAAGAAAATAGAAAATTATCTAATTGTAAGAATTTTTTAAAACTTAAAAATCAAATAAAATTAATTAATAGAAAACTATCTAATATAAGATTAAATTATCTTCATCAAATAACTTCTGAAATAGTGAAAACCAAACCATTTAAGATAGTTATTGAAGATTTAGATGTTTCTAGAATGTTAAAGAACAAACATTTATCTAAAAAAATATTGGAACAAAATTTTTATAAATTCAGAGAAATATTAACCTATAAATGCAAACTAAACAATATTGAATTAGTAATAGCAGATAAGTTTTATCCAAGTTCAAAAACATGTTCACGTTGTGGACACATAAAACAAGATTTAAAACTTAAAGATAGAGTTTTTAAATGTCCAACTTGTGGTTTTGAAATAGATAGAGATTTAAATGCTGCTATAAATTTAAGTAATTATAAATAAATTCAATATATGTACCGTTCGATACACGGGAATTTAAGTCTTTTTAAAATTTTAAAAGTAGCTTTGCAAAATTAAAATTATGAAAGAAAATTAAATAGTGATGTTTAATAAAGTGAAAATTTATTTAGAAATAAATATATTTTTCGTATCGGTTAAATATGAATGAAGTTTTTATTAAGATAAAAAACAGAAACGAGAATGAATATTATATAGTAGATTATTTTCTAATGGAAGAAGATAAACCAATAAAAGGAAATAAAATAGAATATACAAATAAATACTTTGATTATGAAATAAAAGAAACAATAGAATTCGATGAACATACAGGTTTAATTATAAAAAACCTGTTAGAACAAATAGATTTTGAACTAGATGAAAATCTAGAATGGCACAATCATAGAAATGGTATTACTTATACAAAAGGAAGTGACTGGAGTTGAAAACACTAGAACAATATTATCAAGAAACATATTTTGATACAGATGGTTTAATTGAACTTCCAGATGATAAATTCATTTCTAATATGTTTAGTTTTAGAGATAAAGATAATAAATATCAAGTAGTAGTTGATATGATTTATCAAGGTAAAAAATATGCTTTTAGAGTATATAACTTTTGGGATAAAAAGACTATGTATTGTGAGTTAAATGGTGAAAAAAGAGAAATGACTGATTACGCTAAATTAGCAATTAGTACTATTTTCTTACAGTATTTAAAAGAAGTAAATTTTGTTGAAAATATTATTGACAACGAGTCAATAAATATATTATAATATTATTAATTTAAAAAAAGGAACAGGTGATGTAAAATGTCTAAAAAATTATTCGATGTGGAGTTTACAAAAGTAGGTGCAGACCATACTTGTGTTGTAATCAAAGGAGTTGATAAAAATCTTTATGAAGAAACTATTGATGAATTTCCATTAGGAGCTGCAATAGTAAATGATTTAATATCAAGTAAAGAACCTTTGGTTATGAAAAACAAAGATGCTGATAGAATTAAAGAAATGATTGATGCTCTTAATAAATTAGGAGAAGAACAAGAATTAAATAATTCTAGAGTTCCACAAAATGAAAAATATTACACAGTAAATGGTTTAGGAGTAATAGTTGCTTCAATGGAATTAGGAACAGATAAAGACAAAGAAAGATTTGAAGCTGGAAATTATTTCAGAACTAAAGAAGATGCTGAGGTATTATCTGAAATGTATAAACAAGCATTAGAAATGTACAAAGAAGCTAGAGGATAAAACCTCTAGTCTTTTTTTTTAGGAGAGCTATGAAGAAAATAGATTTAATTATGGCGATTTTAGAAACTACTGGCTTTCAGTTTTTCTTAGTCTATGAGAATGATATATTTTTTAATTTAGAAGAATTAATAAAAGAAAGAGGTAGAGATAAAATCTTTTCATTTTTTTTAGGAATGAGAACTAGTAGATATTGTAATTTGAGAAAAGAAAAAAATATTTATTTCTATACTTTAGAAAGATTTGACCCTAGAGTTAAAGCCTGGGATAAAACAGCTGTTTTAGGAACTGTTTTAACATTAGAAAATCTTTTTGAAGAATTTCATAGAGAAAGATTTGGAGATAATAAATATGTAATTGAATATTTAGACCAAAAAAGAAAGGAAAATCAATGACTGAAAAAGATGAAGTATTAATAGAAATGTTAAAAAGAAATGATTTTGAAGATGTCGATATCAATATAGTAGATGGAAAATATTGGCTTGATTTAGAAGCTTTAATCAGAGATGTAACTAATGATAGATTAGAAGCTTTTTATCTAGGGATGGATAATTATACTAATGATATAGCTGAAAATTATTATTTATATACATACGACCATAACAATAATGAAATCACTCAATATGAAAAAGAAGACATATTAGATTCTACTAATATAACTAGTTTCTTGGAAAAATATATTGAAGATTATGGTGAAGAAGATGCTCTTTATAGAAAATATCTGATTGCTTGTATTTAGGAGTGAAAATGAATAAAAAAGAAAAAATTTTAATTGAAATGTTTAAAAGAGATGATTTTGAATTTTTAGAAGAAGAAGGAATACGTTATTATGAAGATTTATATGAGTTGTTAGTTGATAAATCAGATGATTTATATGATTTGTTTGAATTAGGACAAAGAAATCCAGATTTTGAAGGCGAAAAACTTTTTTATTATTATGGAGAAAATAAAATTTTACCAGTAGAATCTTTCGAGTTATTAGATTTTGATGTAAAAAAATTCTTAGAATATTATAAAAAAGAATATGGAGAAGATACTCTTTATGAAAAATTTCATCAATTAGGAGCTAACGATGACTAAAGAGGAAGAAAGCATCTTAGAGTTATTAGAAAAAGAAAAACTTCTTGGTTATATTTTTGCAACTGACGTTTATAAAAGTATAGAAGAATTATTAGAAAAAGAAACAAAATCTAATTATAAAGCATTTTTACTTGGTTTAAAACAAAGAAAATTTTTAAAACATAGTAATGATTATGTTTATATATTTGACGATATAGATGGTGAGTCAGTATATTCTTTTTCAAAAGAAGAAGTTATATATAGAATTAGTAGATTTAAACAAACAATTCTTAAATGCTTAAAAGCGGAATATGGTGAAAGAAGTGAACTATATTTAGAATTAAAAAAATTTTTCTTGACTTTACACTAAATATTATTATATAATAAAGGAGTAAAAATGGAAGTAAAAAGAATAAGTAAGTTTTGCGCTTCTATCAATGATATTAAGTTCTATGATGAACAACTATTTAATTCTTGTTTATACTTATTAGAACATATGGAATCAAAAAAATTCAGATTTAAAGACCAGTTTATAGTAGATTTAAAAGATTTAATAGATATTGTATCTTATAAATATGAAGAATTTTCTTATGGTGTTTTAGAAAGTGATTTCATAATAGCAATAGATGAAGCAAATAAACTTGAAGATATAGAATTTTCATATCTTGGTTGTGACTGGAAAATAAGTTGGATTAATGAAAATTTAAAAAATAAAATTTACAATGTAAAGGATTAAAATGGAAAACAAGGATAATAAACAAATAGTCTCTCCAGAAAAAGAAAAAGAAATAAAAGATTTTTTAAAAGATTTTTTTAATGCGCATGTACTTATAGTTACAGGAGAGAAAGAAGACGGAACTTTGGAACTTAAAATTGAAGAAGATAAAACTAAATTTAATTAAAAAAAGGAAGTGAATTTAATGAAAAAAACAGTAACTGAATGGTTAGGAGAAGTAAAGTTATACGAAAAGAAAATAGACAAAATAGAAACTCAACTTTCTTCTATGAAATTATTTAATGTTGGAACAGTAGGAGAATATGCTTTATACAAAGAAACTTTTGAAAAAAATAAAGCAGATGCTATAGCTCTTTATGACTCTTATGTTAAGTTAAAAGAAAACAGAAACAAAATAAGAGCTGAGATTTTAAAATTCAATGCAACTCAAACTATTAAAATAGGAGATAAAGAATACATCATAGCTTTAGCTTTAGAGAAGTTAAAATCTAGCGAAGATATGAATGAATATATTCTTAAAAATCAACTAAATAAAATGAATTCTGAAATTAACAAAATAAAGACAAATGTAGAAAGCAAAAAAGAATCTTTACTTGAATCAGTAAGCAAGAAAGCGAATACTTCTTCATCTAAAGATATTGAAGCTGTTGAAAAAGCAGTTGAACAATATAAACTATACAATGAAGATTTCTTAAACTTACAAGAAAAGTTAGATAAAACAGAACAAGAAAAAATAGAATTCATAGAGAACATAAATATTCAATTGAATTTGAAGAACGCAACTTCTGAGATTGAAATAGAACTTTAAAAAATGAATAAAAACCATAGTAAAAAAAACTATGGTTTATATTTTAATAAATGAAAGGACGTGAAGTGTAAATGGCATTAGGAAAAGGAAATCAACAAGGAAATTATGGTTATCAAGGTGGAAACAATAATGGTAACTATAACAACGGAAACAATTATGGAAATAACAATCAACCAAAGAGAGAATCTTGGGGATTGTGGGTAAACCAAAGTAAAAACGGTAAAGAGTATTTATCTTTTGAAATCAATGGAGTGAAATACGTAGCTTTTGAAAACACAAATAAAACTTCAGAAAAATCTCCTGATTATAACATCATAAGAAAAGACTCTTTACAAAATAATGGTGGTTCATTTAGAAATAATAATTCTGGATATAACAATAATGGATATCAAAATGGTGGTTATGCTCCTAATAATGGTTATGTCCCTCCACAAAATAATGGATATGTACAACCACAACAAGGGTCAGAAGGTGGAAGTTCTAGAAATACAAACGTAGGAGCTAGTGAACCACAAAATGACACTTATTCACCAGATACTTTTGGTGGTGGAGGACTAACATTATAAGAGGTGTTTGATAATGAATGACAAAATCTTAATATTATTTGAGGAAACTCAAAAATATAAAAAAGAAGATTTGACTCAATTCATTAGCCTTAATAGAAAAGAAACATTAGTATCAACTTTAGTAGAAGTTCTTGAAAATAAAACATTCAAGAATTTCTACTATATAGTTGATTGCACATTTGAACATAAGGCTTTTAATGCAAACAAGGGTCAAAAACTAAAGCAAGGAAATATTGAATACTTATTAGTCGAAGATAATAAAGGAATTATATGTAAAGGACCTAATATATCTCAACTAAGTACTTTTAATAGTACAGTACCAGCAATAAAAGAAAAGTTTGAAGAATCAATTAAACTTTATAATGATTGTATAGATTTCTTAATAAGAAAAAACATAAATCTTAGAAATAAAGATAGTTTTAATAAAGGTACAGATACAGGTATCGTTATGAATGATGTAATTAGCGGTGCAAAAAGTAAAACATATAAACTAGCATATAGTCTTCCTGAAGTAAAAGAACCAGGAGTTGAATATGTTTTATTTGAAAATATAGATATATTAGAAAAATTAAAGAAAATAATTGATATGGAATTTATGTAGGAGGCTGTAATGAAAATAAAAAAGCTATCAAATGGAAATTACGAAATAGATGAAAAAACATTAAAAGGTTTATTAATATCTAGATATGAATTAGATGCTTTAGAATGTGGTGGAGTAGATAACTGGCATGATTATTGCGATGCATTAAACGATTATCTTGATGGTTATGAAGACTTTGATGAGTTTGTAGAATCTGTTTTAGAAGACATTAAAGGTGGAAAATATGACGAGTAATAAAGAAAAAGTGCTTGAAATAAAAATTTTAAAAGTAAATGATGAGTATTCATGCTGGTATATAGAAAAAATAAATAAATATGCTTTAGGTGAATATATTAGTGAAAGTTTTAAAACAGATGGTAAATTTTATATTTTTAGATTTGATAAAAGAATTACAACAAAATTTGATTATGAAGACACCAATAGTTTTTATCCAGAACCTTCATTACAAATAAATTACAATGAAGAAAGAATGGTTCCTAATTTCATAAAAAATGAAAATGTTAATGATTTAAAAGCACTAATTGAACTTATTAATAATAAATTCGGAATTAAAAAAAGATTTGATTTAAAAAAAGATGAAGAATTTTATTTAATCAATTCTATAGGCGAAGTAGAAAAGGCTAAATATATAACCTTATATGATGAACAGTTTATTAATTTAGGAAATTGTTTTAAAACAGAAAAAGCTGCAACAAAAGCAATTAATTCTGATGAATGGAACAACTTCTGGTCTAAAGTAAAAACTGGAGTTTTCGATGAATAATTATACTGTTATAAAATTTAAAAAACTCTTAAATAAAAACAAAGAGTTTTTCATAGAAAAGATAGAAAAAGATAAAAACGAAGTTTTAATAATTGATTTTGAAAATAAAGAATTAGAAATACAAACTCATAGTGAATTATTTGATTATCTTTTTCTAGAATCTAAAAAAAGAATAATTTGTAGAAATATATCAGATAAAAGTTTTGAATTAATTAGAATGTGGGAAACTTTTTGTGATATAGAAAAAAGGACAAAAAATGGCAAATAGTTTTAAGAAAATAAAAGTTGTTTTCGTAGGAAATAAATGCCATAAAGACTTAGAGAATGTTTTTACTCTATCTAGAAGTAACTTAGATGAATATGATGGAATACTTGAGTATATCTTTTATCTAGTTATAGACAAAGAACCAATACAATATTTTAATTGTGTTGAACTCCCAGATGACTTTGTTGAAGAAGATATAGATGAAGCTCAATATAGCTATGATTCTTATAGAGATAAAATAAAATTATCTCCTACTATTCATAGTGAAATGTTAGAAATAGTATCATATATAAGAAGAGAAGCTTTAAAAGATAAAAGAATAGAAGTTAAAAACGGTTCTCTATTTCCAATAGGTGATTTGTATACTATGAAATATGTTAGAAACAAACTAATAAAGTTTTATAAGGAGAGGATAAGAGATGTTCAAGAAAATAAAGCTATGGATTAAAAAACTGCTTAATAAAAACAAAGTAACAAAGAAAATGTATAAGTTCCAACATATAAGTCACTTAAAAGATTTTATATACGGACTTAAAAGAAATAATTATTTTACACACAATGATGTTCTTGAAATTTATGGAACTCCTAAACTTCATGGAACTAATGCAAGTATAGTATTCTATAAAGATGGTTCTACGCAAATACAAAGTAGAAACAATATACTTAATCAACACCAAGATAATATGGATTTCTATAAATGGATGAATCCTGAAAGGGTTGCGTTTATCAAAAGCAACATAACTGAGTTGCTTAATAAATATCCTATGGTAATAGTGTATGGAGAATATGCTGGTAAAGCTATTCAAAAAAATATGGCAATAAGTGAAATGGAAAGATTTTTTGCGCCTTTTGCTATAAGATTAATAAATGATTATCAAGACTTTTATATAGTTCCAGATATGAAAATGTTTAATGAGGAACTT
>ERZ772930.175-NODE-175-length-23499-cov-9.01813_pt1 | contig 23499 bp, 19 predicted proteins | sample MGYA00511685_ERZ772930 | MGnify/ENA primary metagenome ERZ772930 (study PRJEB29015, sample SAMEA2738053) | human oral metagenome | biome: human oral; feature: human-associated habitat; material: saliva | place: China | collected 2226 ... | reverse complement strand
GGAAGAAGCGCAACTATTGTCTTTCCTTTGTTCTCAGGCAGTTTTGCAAGTCTTAGTGCAGCGCTCAAAGCAGCACCAGAAGAAATTCCAACGAGGACACCTTCCTTGTGTGCTAAAAGCTTTGCAGCTTCAAAGCTCTCATCATTACTAACCTTAAGAACCTCATCAAACACTGACTTGTCAAGTGTATCCGGAATGAATCCAGCTCCGATTCCCTGAATCTTATGAGGACCTGCTGCCTCCCCAGAGATTACAGCTGAATCTTCTGGCTCAAGAGCAACTACCTTTACACTAGGCTTCTTGCTCTTAAGGTATCTTCCGGTTCCTGAAACTGTTCCACCAGTACCTACACCTGATACGAAGATATCTACCTCTCCATCTGTATCTTCCCAAATCTCTGGACCTGTTGTCTCCTCATGAGCCTTAGGGTTTGCAGGGTTCACGAACTGTCCTGGGATGAAACTATTCTCAATTTCCTTTGAGAGCTCCTCAGCCTTTGCAATTGCGCCCTTCATTCCCTTTGATCCATCTGTCAAAACGAGCTCTGCTCCATAAGCCTTAAGGATGTTTCTACGCTCAACACTCATGGTCTCAGGCATTGTCAAAATGATTCTATATCCCTTTGATACTGCTACTGAAGCAAGCCCGATTCCTGTGTTTCCTGATGTTGGCTCGATGATAGTGCTGCCCTTCTTAAGCAGACCCTTAGCCTCTGCATCCTCTATCATTGCTCTTGCTATTCTATCCTTAACACTGCCTGCTGGATTTAGATATTCTAGCTTAACAAGGACTCTCGCTTCGAGATTTTCCGCCGCCTCGATGTTCTTTACCTCAAGCAGTGGTGTTCCTCCTATAAGCTCTGTCACATTCTTGTAAATCTTTGCCATGTCTACACCTCCTGAAATAAACATTTCATGTTATAAATTATATCAAATAGTTATAAGTAATTAATACCTAATATTATCTTATAGTGAAAAATATTACCCTTTATTTTTTTGTTTCAATCACACAAAAATAAAATTTATCCTATTTATTTCTATGAACTCTTGTATCTTTTAAGTCATAGTTTTATAATTATTTTGTTAAGTTAGCCTATGCTAACTTTGGTGCACAGATATTGCAAAATCCTCTTTTGATGTATGTAAGCTACGCCATGTATCAAAATTGGATTGTCATAAAACTTTAGGAGGACAGTAATGTTTTTACAAATTGAAGAAATCAACAAATCCTACGGCTACGGCGACAGCCTTGCGAAGGTTTTGAATGGTATTAGTCTGGATATAAAGCGTGGTGAGTTATGTGTTTTGCTCGGTCCATCAGGCTCTGGCAAATCAACACTTCTAAACATCATCGGCGGCATAGAAAGCGCAGATTCAGGTTCCATTATTATAGACGGTTCTGCAATAGAGAGCATGAATCAAAAGGAACTTTCTAACTACAGGCGTAACCACCTCGGCTACGTTTTTCAGTTCTACAACCTAATTCCCAACCTCACGGCTAGAGAAAACATAGAGGTCGGGGCCTACCTTAGCAAGAAACCGCTAGATATCGACGATTTAATTGAAACTCTTGGTCTTACGGAGCACCAGCACAAGCTTCCAAATCAGCTTTCGGGTGGCCAGCAACAGAGAGTTTCTATAGGCAGAGCCATTGTTAAAAACCCTGATTTGCTACTGTGTGACGAGCCGACTGGCGCGCTAGATTACAATACATCAAAGGAAATTCTCAGCCTTATCAGCGAGGTTAACAAGAAATATCAAAGCACAATTATCATTGTAACCCACAACGATGCAATCAAGAATATGGCGGACACTGTAATCACGCTTCGAGACGGCACTGTGAGGGAGTCTTACCACAACCAGAGCAAGATTTCAGCAGCTGATCTAGATTGGTAGGTGTGACATGCGAAACCCTTTAAATAAACGAACTAAACGCGAGCTAAAACACGAGTGGGGAAGATATTTAGCTATATTTTGTTTTATAACTTTGATGATTGGATTTACATCCGGTATGCTTGCGACCGACCATAGCATGGAAGTTACATATAACGAGAGCTTTGAAAAATACAATATAGAAGACGGCCACTTTCGCCTTTCTGCTGCTCCTGATGAAAGTTTTATAAAAAGTATTGAAGATGAAAACGATGTTAAGCTCTATGACATATCATACAAGGAAGTGACAGCCGGCAAAAATAAATATCGTATATTTGTAAACCGTGAAAAGGTGAACAAAGCGAGTCTCATGGATGGCAGGCTTCCAGAAAAGAGCGATGAGCTTGGCATAGATAGACTCTTTGCCAAAAACAATTCCCTAAAAATCGGCGACACCGTCAAATTGAAAGGTAAGAGTTTTAAGATAGTCGGACTCATAGCTCTTTCCGACTACAGTGCCCTATTCCCAAAGAATACGGACACAATTTTTAATGCTCAGGACTTTACAGTAGCAACAGTTACAAACGAAGGCTTTGATCGCTTAAGCGATGCTGCGACAACACCTGTATTCGCATGGAAGAATAGTAAAAACCTTAGCGAAACTAAACAAAAAAAGCTCTATGATGACTTAGCTAAGTATATTGCTATCAAGGCGGCCTATCAGCAAATCACCCTTGATGAATTCATACCTGCTAAAGAAAATCAGGCAATAATATTTACGGGAAACGACATGGGTAGGGATCAATCCGTAATACTCGTTTTGCTTGCTATAGTCATGATTATAATGGCGTTTATCTTTGCTATTACAACGCTTAGCATGATAGATAAGGAATCGAAATCTGTCGGAACTCTGCTCGCATCTGGATACACACGTGCCGAACTAACATGGCACTATATGAGAATTCCTATACTCATTAGCTTACTCTCTGCGATTTTGGGAAATATCCTAGGATACACCTATTTTAAAGGCCTCGTTGCTGGGCTTTACTATAATTCCTACTCGCTTCCTCCATTTAAGATGACTTGGAGTTCATATGCTTTTTATGCGACGACAGTTTCGACTATAATCATAGTTTTGCTCGTAAACCTTTTGATTATCAGCTATTCGCTCAGGCGTTCGCCGCTTAAGTTCCTAAGACATGACCTTAAGAGAAATAAATCAAAGAATGCTACCAAACTTCCACCTTTGAGCTTTATGTCTAGATTCAGGCTGAGAGTAATCCTTCAGAATAAAGGAAACTTCCTAGTTTTGTTCCTCGGAGTTGTCTTTGCTAGCACGCTGATGATTTACAGCATGACAATGCAAACGCTCTTTATTCACTATAAGGACACGGTAGCCAAGACGGCTCCAGCAAAATACCAGTATGTACTAAAAACTCCTACTGAGACTGCAAACAAGGATGCAGAGAAGATCTGCGTAAGCACCCTAAAATATAAGCAGAAAGGATTCGAAAATCCAGACGATATCTATGTTTTAGGCGTTCCTGATAAGTCAGCATACTATAAGAATATGCCTAAACTACCTAAGGACGATAAATCCGTCCTCGTAAGTGATAGCTACCTTCAGAAATACGACCTCAAGGTCGGTGACAGAATAAAGCTTACAACTGAATACAAAGACAAAAGCTACACATATAAAATTGCTGGAAGCTATGAATACAAGCAGGGACTTTCGGTATTCATGAGACAAAGCCTCTTCAGAAAGGACTTTGATAAACCTGACGACTGGTTCAATTCATACCTTACAAATGAGAAACTCAAAGACATCCCGGAAAGCAATATCCATGTTATAAACACTCCTGAGGATTACACTGCCATAGCAGATCAAATGCTTAATTCCATGGCAGGTATCTTCGAGATGGTAGTGCTCGTCTCAGCAATAATGAGCATCATCTTAGCCTACCTAGTCACAAAGGTTATTCTAGATAATAATGTAGTTTCAATATCCCTTATAAAGATTTTGGGCTACAGAAGCTCTGAAATTGCAAAGCTATATGTAATTTCAAGTGCGATAATTTTCATGATAAGTCTTGTTTTGAGCATACCTATCGGCTCTAAAATCATGGCAGTATCATACAAAATATCGACAAGCTCCTTCTCAGGCTGGGTAGATTTATACATCAGTACATCCGTATACGTCAAAACTTTGATAATATCAGTAGCCAGCTTTGTCGTATCAGCTGCTTTGCAGTTTAGACACATCAAAAGGATTCCGATTTCTGAGGCGCTCAAAAACAACGAGTAGCACTTTTGATGGAATGTCACTGTCGCCTTATGAGTTTTGGCGCATGGCCACGCAGGCTTCGCATTTTGATAAAAAATTGTATAAAATTATTTTTCCTGAAAAATGTAACCGATGTTACATAATTATCTTTTGTGTATATGTATAATAGAGACATAAAAGATAGCAGATGGGCCGAGGCTCATATTAGGATAATTGATTTTAAAAGGAGAATAGATATGAAACCATTAGATTTAAACCGTTCAGTACACGACCTAGTTAAAGAATACCCTGAACTACAGCAGATTATGTACGATCTAGGATTCACAGAGATAAACAAGAAAGCAATGCTCAACTCAATTGGAAAGATCATGACAATTCCAAAGGGCGCAAAGATGAAGGGCATTTCAATGCTAGATGTTGTTAGCACTCTCACATCAAAGGGCTTTCAGCTCGTTGGCGAGATGCCAAGCACAATAAACCTAGACGGGGCAGGAAGCGAAGAGGTTAAGCCTTCTGGCGCACCTGAATCAAAGGAAGAAAGAACTGCACTTCTCAAGGGCTACCTAAAGAGACTTGGAGAAGGCGAAGAACTAGAGTCTGTCAGAGCTGATTTTGTTGAGAAGTTTAACAGTGTTGACGCTTCAGAGATCATGCAGGCTGAGCAGGAGCTCATCGCAGAGGGAACTCCAATTACTGAGATTCAGAAGCTTTGCGACCTACACTCAGCACTTTTCCACGGTGCAACACAGGAGGAGAAGATTGCAAATGCTGGTAGCGCTGTAATCGAGTCAATGAAGGCAAAGAAGCAGGAAGAGATTAAGAACACTCTAGCTGCTAACAGCACTGGCCCAATGAGCACAGCAGAGGAAAGAGAAAAGCTTCAGCAGGACAAGCTTCAGCTTGCAGCAACCCTAATTGCAATCCCTGGCCACCCACTCGAAACTTTGACACGTGAAAACGATGTTCTAGCTCAGAGAATTAGCGACACAAGAGCCGCTATCGAAAACAAAGCTAGCAACGAAGAGATTCTAAACAAGTTTGAAGGCGTAAGAGAAATCGCTATCCACTATGCTGAAAAAGGCGACCTCATCTACCCTCACCTAAATGTAAAGTACGGAATTTCAGGTCCATCAAATGTTATGTGGACTGTTGATGATGAGATTAGAGATGAGATGACTGCTCTAACAAAGAACCGCGCTTTTGATGACGCATGGTTCGAAAGGGTTTCAGCAGTTTTGACAAGAGCTGAAGAGATGATCTACAAGGAGTCAAATATCCTCTTCCCTATCTGTGCACTTAACTTTGCTACTGAAGAGTGGTATAGAATCTATCACGACTCCAAGGACTACGCAGACTGCATGGGCATTGTTGCCAATGTTTGGCCAGAGGCTGAGGAATATGAGAAGACAATGTTCGATAAGAAGTCAGAAGGTGAAACTGTTGAAAATACTACATCATCGTCTAATAGCGATGAGATTGTAATGCCAGGTGGACACGTTACACTAGAGCAGCTAACGGCTCTTTTGAACACAATTCCTGTTGAGATTACATTCGTAGATGAAAATAATATCAATCGCTACTTCAACGAGGGACCAAAGCTATTTAAGAGACCTTCTATGGCTATAGATAGAGAAGTTTTCTCCTGCCACCCTCCTAAGATTGAGCCAATGGTAAGAACAATCATCGAAGACTTCAGAAACGGCGTTAGAGACGAATTCCCAGTATGGGCAGAAAAGCAGGGCAAAACAATGCTAATCAAATACATGGCAGTGCGTGATAAGGACGGAAAGTACCTAGGAACAGCCGAGTTCGTTCAGGAGATGGACTTTGCAAAGGAGCACTTCCAGAGCGAAGATAAATAGCAAATAAACGAGAAAAACCCGCTTGCATTGCAAGCGGGCTTTTTGTTGATGTAACTATTTTACAATGGCATCAATTGCCCTATTTGATATTAGATCGCTGTCCCCAAGAACAATCTGATCCTTTATCGAGTTTTCTTTTACATATTGCTTTGCAAATTCTGTATTTCTCTCATTGATCAAAAGCAATGGTGCCCCACGTTTTTCCGCAAGCACACCTCCGCAGAGACCGTCAGGGAAATTACCTCCATAACCTATAACAACACTTTTAGGATTCTTGAAGAAATGTTTTGCTACTGCAACCGAGGTTTCAAAGCGATCAGCACCGAAAACTCTACCTACTTTTCCAAGCCCTCTTAAGCTTGTTTCGACTGCACTGCTTACAGTTCCGCTATCTCCTATTAGAGTGTAATTTCTAGATCTAATGCTCTTTAGATATGCTATTTGCTCTGCTGTAAGAGTCTTTCCAACAAGTAGTAGCGGACGACCTGTCGCTGAAGCAGAGAGGCTATCTGCGAATCCGTATCCTGAGCAAACTAAAATTTCTTCATTATTCACCTTAGCTTCTTTTAGAATTGCTAAGTTTGTTGCAAAACGGTCTTCTCCAGCTAATCTCTTAACTGTAAAGTTTCCATCAAGTCTAGTTCTAACAACCTCTGGAACAACATCAGATTCTCCGAGCAAGTAGACCTTGCTTGACTTGCCTGGCCTTAGATTTGCCTGAATGTACTTTATAGTCTGTTCTGTGTTGTTTCTATTTACTAGTAGAAGTGGTGCATTATTTACCTTTGCTAGATATGCTCCTGAAAGTGCATCAGCATAGTTGTCTCCATATGCTACAACTGCTGTGTCAAACTTATCCTTACCTTGCTCCTTTTTTAGGGCATCTGCAATCTTTATAGCAGTCTCATATCTATCTTCTCCCGCAAGTCTCAAAGGTTCCTTTGCAGGCTCTTCTTTCTGTTTTAGCTTAATTGTTAGGTCGAGGAATGCAGTAGGAGGAATGTATGTGACATCTGTCTTTCCATTCTTATCCTGGTACATTCTTGACCCTGTTTTGAGTCTGATTTCAAAGTCCTCATCATCCAGGCTAAGTGGGTTTGTGTTGTAACCTATGTACTTTGTTATATCCCTAGTCTTACCAGTGCTGTATACCGCCTCAACTTTAAGCCCTGTTGGATCAAAAGTTTCTCCAACTGTGTACTCAGTTTTCTTAGGCTTCTGCGTAATCCTAAGCTCTTTAATTGTAGGTCCTATCATGAACATATGCGATGAATCGTTTTTGAAGTATATATTTCCGTATTCATCAGCAATAGGGCTACAAATTACATACTGAGCATGGGCACCTGATGGAGTGAAAAGTGTAGGCGCAACTATATGCTGATTCTGCCTGTTATCTGTTTCAATCTGTACCTCAGACGGCGCAGTTTGACCTGGTTTATCCTTGATAACTCTCATCTTTCCTGGTGTCAAGTTCTCAAAAAAGTATACGTATACACTTTGATCATCCTTCTCGTATGCTGTTGTAAGCAAGCTGCTTGCCTGTGGATATCCTCTAGTTTCAATTGAGTATGCAATAGTGTTACTCTTAAGGTCGATTACTGAGATATTATGTCCACTATACGGAGCAAAGTTACCACTTCCTCCTACGCCAATATATGCTCTTCCCTTATAAACTACGGGAGTTGATGCACTAAAAGGAATGTATGACTTTGAGCTACCTGATAGGTATTTCTGGTAGTTCTTTGGAAGTAGCGAAAGCGTTTTGATGGAATCTCTATCAAAGCTTCCGTCCTCATTTAGTTTGACTGAGCAGAAGTATCCACCCTTTGTAACAAAGTAGTACCTTGCTGTCTCCTTATCAAACATTATTGTGCTTCTGATATCGCCAACAAAGGTATCTTTAATCGAATCGATTACTCTTCCGTTTATTGGATCTAGTGAAAGAAGCTCACCATAAGCTGTTCCTGTGCTCTTTCCGTCATCTGAGCCGACAACGATATAGGTTCTAGCCTGCTTTGATGCAACTTCTATCGCACCAGCATTTCCGTTTCCTACATAAGCACCTGCCCAGTAGTAACCACTTCCTTCGTGAACCCATGAAGCTGATTTAACTTCATCAGTTCTTGTTGGATCCTCATCTGTAACAGATAGGCAAACAAATTCTGCACGGCTTTCCTCACCAACCCAGAAACCTGTGTAGATATATCCATCCTTGTAGGCAATTGGACAGTTTGGCTGTCCTCCGCGAGGTGCTTCGTAAATCCATAGCGACTCTAGGGTCTCGGCATCAAAGGCCTGAATCGTTCCGTCTTCGAGGCCCACGAAAATCATTCCCTCTGCGTAAGTAGGTGCATTTATGGCAAATGAAGATTTCTTCTTCATCTGAGCAGTTTTTACGATTTCTCCTGTCATGGAGTCGAACTTCAAAATTGTTGTTCCTGCATAGTTATATATGTATCCATCTACCATAATTGGGCATCCAAGCGAGCCGTACATGTCGGCAGATCCAAACTTTGTAGCCCAATATAGAGTAGTTTCCGAGGCATTTCTTGGAAGTGGATAGTTCAGTACTCCGTTGTTATTTGTATCGTATCTGAAATTTGGCCACTCCGCCTTTAGATCCTTGTTCAGCTTAGAATTTACTGGAGCCTTTACAAGGGCAACATTTATTGATGTCTGATTTTCCTGTTTAAAAGTCTTTGACTGAGCAATATAGTCAGCATGTGTAACCGTGTAAGTATATGATGTTCCCTTAACAAGAAGGAAGCTTCCGTCTGCCTCTGGGCTTACAGCTTTTCCACTCTTCTCGTTTTTTAGGCTTATGCGTGAATCTTTAGGATTTGTGTTAAATCTCACGCTTACAGGCTGAGCTTTTGTTACCTTCACAGTGTACTTGTTGCTCACATTTCCTGTTTCTGCATTTATAACTTCAATTTCAACATCTTCTTCTGACTTGCTTGCATCAAGTTCTAGGTTTGCTTTGACAGCCTTGCCATCCTGAGTTCGGATATACTCCTTACCGCGAATCTTTGCGACATATTTGCCCAAAGCCTCTTCACTTTCATCTCCGCCTGGAAATGTCAAACTTAAATCAATTGAACTTACATCGCTAGAAACTTCGGCCTGATACTTGTTTACTGTGTCGATATAGCCAGTCTCTCCATTTGCATAAAGATCTACAGCATTTCCAAAGTTATCTGTAATGTCAAGCGAATGAAGTGTCGTGCTTCTCGCCGTGCTAATTTTGTATTCCTGATAGTATGTGACATTGTCTGAAGTCTTGGATACTATCATATTCACGGAATTATTGAGTCCGCCGACATTAACTAACTTATTAATTTTCTGTGAGCTCACACCCTTTAGCCATTTTTCAGCCTTAGTTTTTACTCCATCGTATGTAGTGTATTCACCCCTAGAAATTGTGACATCTTCGCCAGTTTTTTCAATCTTTACATCAAAAATTTCTGAGTAATCTGGAACGACATACTTATAGCTATGATCCTTCCAATCAAAACTCTTACCATTAGCTTCCTTAAATGGAACAGGCTTATTTATATTGAAGTTTCTTGCAGTTGAAAGCGAATTTATCAAAGCTTCCTTGACTGGAGTCTTTGCCTCAAAAGTATTTGCTTTACCAGCTTCAACTTTGATAGATGCCTTTGCGTGGTAATCCTTATCTAAGGTTGAAATCCACTCGTAGTTACCAGCTCCAACATTGAATATAGCCTCTGTGTCCTTAACCTGCTCAGCCTTAATTTCGCCACCCATCTGATTTACAAGCTTTACGTCAACGCCCTTTGCTTTCTTGACCGTAACCTTATAGCTAGGCACCTTATTGATATCTACTCTGTACAAATTCTCGGTATATGTATTTGTGTTCATTACCGAAATATCTACAGAGCCCTGACTTGCATTAACTTCGTGCTTGCCTGCTTCAACAAAATTATCATTTATTCGGATCAGATATCCTTCTGCTGCACTTCCGAAGCTTGCATTTGCGTTCTTTCTCTGTGTTGCTAAATCAAATGTAAGCTTATCATCCGTAGTATCAAATCCATAGCTCATAGTCTCAGGATCAAAATTAATTGGTATAGAATTTCCATTCTTATCAGTCACCGCAAGCTTACTCAGGGTTGGTAACCTTTGAGTATCAACCGGATAGTACTGTCTCTGAATATAGCCATTCTCTAACTGATGAACTACTTTGATCTTAAAGCTATCTGCCGACATTCCGTAATTGATTACATTCTTGAGTTTTCTGTTATTGCTAGCCCATGGTATTACATTCTTTGATTCACTCTCATCTCCATAGTCCCTGCCATCGTATACACCCTTGTAAACAGCATAGAGTTTGTACTTCCATGAATATCCCTTTGGAGCACCATCATTTGCTTTAATATTTACATAGAGATCTGAATCTGCATCGTATGGCTTTGTTGTAACATTATATCCATTCTTAACTGTGTGAAGCTCTGTCTTAGCTGGATTTCCTGACATGAACTTCATATCGGCAATCATGTTATCAATCATCAAAGGAGTATCGATTACCTTCTTCTCCCCTACAGCCACTGTAAATGTTCCACTGACTTCATTCTGCCCATAGGTCACAACAAACTTGTATTCACCGCTGTTTAAAGCAAGTGCAGCTCCATTTGTTCCCTTAAATTCCTTGCCGTATTTATTGACAGCAGAAACACTGGCACCACTAACAGCCCTGCCATCCATGGTCACATTAAAGCTTACCTTTGCCTTTTCCTGCGAATTCCAGTCCTTGTACTTCTTATAGGCATCCTTAAGCTCATTCGTCAAAGCCACAGCCTTTTCCTTATCGGCCTTTGGAAGCTCGCTTAGCGCCTTGTCATATGCAGCCTTGACATCGTCAAACTGTCTCTCCTCTTCGGGCTTGCTCTTGTGGTCAGCTAGGAGAGCAACAAGTGTCTGATATTCCTTTGTTTTAACATCAGCATCGAGTCTCTCTGTGAAAACGAGTGCTCCAGCGTCCTTGCCCAGTCCGCTAAGATCGTACTTTTCTCCGTTATAGTATCTGACGTAGTTTCCAACCTTGCCGTCAATTTTCTTAATCTCTGTCTCTAGGTTCTCAAATTTGTGTCCACTGTTCTTAAGTGCAACCCAGATTGGTTCATTGTCTAGCACCCAAACATTGTGTGGCTCAAAAATAAGTCCGTCCTCTTTGTTCATTGCAACCACAGCGAAATGTGGCTCATCAAGCTTATTCTTGGTCTCATCGACCGTCGAAGGCTTATCAGCTGCTGCACGTGGCTGCGCTGCTCTTTCACTTACCTGGCTATCACTATTAGCCGTGTTTTCTGGAGTCTCTCCAGTATTCGCAAAGGCGAATTGAACACTGCTAAGCGTCATAGCAAGAAGTAGAATAAATGCTAATAATTTTCTAGTTCTGCTTGCTTGTTTCATTTGCATTTCCTTTCATAAAATAGTTTACTTTTTGGAAATAAAAAAGTCGCCAATATGCGACCGTATTTACGCACCAAAAAAACATAACTCCCATGTACATCGCAAGATGGAGTCTAAGGTATCTGGCTTGTCATAATAAGATTAGACTTACAGTGGCGGGACCGCACAGGATTCGCACCTGTTTCCCTTATATAATATAATTATATAATAAATTTTTACCCACCGTCAAATGAATTGAGCTAAGTGAAATATAGATTCATTAGCTTGAAATCAACATATTTTTCATCTATTTTGAAATATGATTTATACACCCCAATACTCTCAAAACCGTGTTTCTTATAGAGTCTAATCGCCCTCTCATTGTCACTTCTGACTGCAAGTTCAATGATTTCAATGCCATTTTTTTCGGCAAAGTCAATCACCGTTTCCATGAGCCTACTGCCAAGACCCTTGCCCCATTCAGACATCAAAACGGTAATCCCCAGCTCAGCACGATGGCTCATCCTCCTCGGAAGACCATTTAGGCTGACTGTACCCACGACCTCTCCATCTTTGATAGCAACATAAAGAACAGAGCGAGGAGCTTCATGCATCATCTCTATATATTCCTTCTCGCCTTCAATCGATATCGGAAATCCATCTGCTCCAAATGAAAGGTTATCAGTTTCAGAGCCCACTCTTCTTGAATGCTTCATGCAGGCTGCCGCATCGGCGGGAGTTGCTTCTCGGATAATAATGTTTTGCATAGTTTGCTCCTTGTGTAGTTAGTTTAAGTGCTATATTGGAACCATCCTTATAGTGAAACTCTATACCATTTAGCAATATAGTTATCTGTTAGAACATGGGGATATTTCTCGACTAATGAAATAAATAGTTTAGTCAATCCATCCCAATCATCTATATTGCCGGCTGGGTATAGCTTCCATCCAATCTCATCAAGGGTCCAATTGCTTTTTTTAGCATTTTTATTCATTGATGTCGTTACCCAATTTTCTCTGCTATCACTTCCTCCTTTGGAAATAGGAACAATGTGATCTATTGTTGGTATAAGTTCCATATATGCCACATGTGTGTCAGTCATCTTCCAATGTGCATGATACGGAAATTCTTTAGGATAGAAAAAAGATATCATTTTTAGTACGCCTGGATTTACTAACTTTTCACCCGTATATCTATCGATGAAACCGTCTCTCTTAAACTGTTCCATTTTCTGTTTTTCACTATATTGTCTTTTATGAACAATCGCTGGCTGAAAAGGATATTCTTCTAATATAATCCTTCGTCCTGTTTCTATATTATCGTTTTTAACTTCCATCAGGATATCTTCAATTATTTCTACTGACATAATACAGTCGGCTCCTTTTATAGAATTAAAGTATTCTTATTTAAATCTTTATATCAATATGCCTTTTCTTATATTAATCGTATATAACCGAGTGACGGTTCCGTGCTCTATTGCTATACCACTTATATAGTCTCTAATGCCATCAATATCACGTTGAACGCTTCTCTCGTTTACTCCAAAACGCTTTGCTTCTTCAACTTTTATGATAAGATGTCCATTATTTAACTTCCTGTATATATCTAATATACGAGTAATTTTACTTAGACTAAGCTTATCTATTATCACTCCAAGTTTTTCGACAACTATATTCAGATACAATAAATTACGTGAAGTCCAACGGACATCTGCTTATAATTAGTCAACAATAACATCTCCAAAATCAAAATTTGCATGTGCACCACAATTACTACAAGTAAAACCGTGATTTATATCATAATCAGGATTAAGTGGTATCCAAATGCCTTTTCCACAAGAGTCACAAACTATCCTGTCTGAGCTCTTTGTTCGTGGGTTTAATCCTTTATCATCTTTGCCGTAATTATCTTTTTTCAACGAAGTCAATCTTACCATAATGGTATCCCTTCCTTTTTGAAATTACACTCAGAATAATTATGTATTATGAGTTTTTATATTTTCTTAAAATTAAACCCAGAAGTTACTCCTTGGGTCATGAATTTCACCTTGTTGGGTACGAGTTCAGTATATCCGATATACTTTCATTCAGCACATACAGTTCTATTTTATAATTAGATAAGCAATGCACCCAATCACTGCTATCCACCCTATTCCTCCAATAACTTTTTCTTTTGTAGTTGTCGGTCTTTTTGTCACTTTGATTTTCATATTTTTTCCTTTCTTCTTTTTATATTCGTATTACTTTCTTTGTTCAAAATTCACGTTCGGACTGCAACTGCATTGATTTCAACAAGTTTCATCACTCGCAAGTATTCCTATAGAAAAAGCTGCCTAACCGCTCTTGTTAATCCAGTCACGGTGCAGCTTGTTTTGGTAAGACTGTTGAGTCGCTACTCGAACTTTGTCCCCCGGCTTATTAGCCTCAAGCCGGAATATCTTAACTCCAGTCTTTCCAACGTATCCGCGCCGCTTGCAACAGACTTGACGGACACATCCTACGACCCTAATTGTATCATCACTGAGATAAAGCAGCAACAAAAAGACATGATGGATGACGAAATCCTTCTAATTAGTAAAACGCTACAGGGAAGGTGCTAGCATCTATGAACTTGCCATAGAGTTCGACTGCCATCGCGGTACAATCAGCAAGCACTTGAAGCAACAAGGAGTCTGAGTTTCCAAGGAAGTCACCGACTGGCTCTGGTAGAACAAGTCCTCCGTATTTATGACACTGACATGAAGCCAAATGATATCGGAGCCGAACTCGGTATCAACGCCCGAAGTGTCCTCAATATCCTGCATGAGCATAATGTCCGTATCAGGCACAGCTCGGAGTATGTAAAGGATAAGTGAAGATATCCTACGCCTTAAAAATTATCTTTTTCGCGAGTGGGATAAGCGTCTTCTTTGCTACGACTGCAACACCTGCCAAAAGACTGACTCCTCCGACAGCTTTTTTACCAGCATCAATTTTCTCGTTTGCCTTTTGAAACTTATTTTTTTCTTGATCTGGGTTATTCTTCTTGCTCAGTTTCTTCATTTTCCAAAACCTCCAACAACTGCGCTCCTGTAGCTTCAAAAGACATATAATCGTAATTGCTATCAATAAAATCGATGTACTCCTGACGTGTTCTCTCAATATAGCCTTGCGGATTCATGTACCATTCGGCATCAAAAGACTCTTCAGGATGGAGCTTGCTTATTGTCTTTAGCTTGCTTGCATCCAGCGAACTAATAAACTCACCATGTAAACGGTATATTTCTTCAACTCGCTCATGCTCATCTTCCATCAGGCTCGCATAGGCGAGCAACCTTGTTGCAGTCTCGTAGTATTCGAAGTACTCACCAATCTCGTCATATTCCGCATCCTTCTTGTCGATATATAACTTATGAGATTTGAGCATTTCCAAATAGATGCCAAGGTCGCTACTTGGCACCGCTTCAAACTCAGAGATCCTTCTACCCAATGCAAGCTGTATCTTGTTTGATCCAGAAGTAATTGTCTGCGTGGCATTTTCAATCATCCGATTTCGTTTCTCCACATCGGAAGTGTGTAAAGCCAGCCGCAGCTGATCATAGCCCGCCTTTATCTCAGCAAACCGATCATCCTTTTGTCCCTGCTCAATTAGTGCTACAGTTTTATGCATGTCTTCTATCTCGTTGAGGACAACTGCAATCTGCTGCTGAAGAACAAGTTGCTGCACTCCATGACTCATATCGTGTACAGCCTTCTCGTTAGCAACCTGAACTTCCTTTGCAGTCAGATTTGCAAACAGGCTCTTCTTGCCATCGACCACCTCATAAATAGCAGCAAGATTCTCACCGGTTTCCTTCTTTTGCATGAAAACAAATTCTCCAGTTTCTAAACCTTTCCTAATCTTCTTCGGAATATCAAGCACATACATGGTGTCCTTTGAAAGTGCTTTGATGGCATCTTTTGCAATTCCTGCCTGCTGTATTGCCTGTGCAAGAATGTTTTTTGCCTTAGCAGAATCCACATCGGTCAATCGAACTTCAACAAACTGAAGAGGTGTGGTCTCCGTTTCTTGTTGCTCAACTATTTCATCTTTTCTCCTGACAATCAAATTGCTCATACTCTATTCCCTTATTTTCGGATACGTCTTATAAATATATTGTTCTCATACTTCATCAAGGTAATTGCCGTGTTCAGTCATGATCTAACAAATTACCCATTTAACCTACCTCATATGATATAGGTAGCTACCAAAGCCTGATTAAAACTTTACTAGTGTATTTATACTATGCACTTTTTTATATTCAAATTCAACAAATTTCTAAAATTACTATATGTTTAGACTTCTAGCTTCAAAAAAATAATGATGATTAACGATGATTTCCCCATCCTTGGGAAAGCAATACAAAAAAGACGCGGAGCCAGAAGGACATCCACGTACGTTCCAAGTTAAACTATATATTGCCTTATTTGTTTTCTAGATTCATTAAAATTCAAATCATCAAAATAAACATTTATCATCTCGTCCTCAAATTCATCACACAACTCCTCAAGGACTGTGAATTCCGCGACCTCTCCGACAAGCCTATCATCAGAATTGTCCATTTCTGCAACAAATGCCATCATCCTGAAAGAAAGTGCGCTTCTTCTTTCTACTTCCCTCATAAGTCTAGGGTTAAATAGGGTACTAAAAACAGTGTGAACTCCTGAATTTGCATCTAGAAAATTCCCACTTAACAGTTTCTCATATTCTAAATTTAGTTCAGGAAATCTACTCAACATTTCCGAAACCAAATTATTATAATTCATTACACTGAACCTCCTTTAATTTTTTTAACTCTGACATTAGAAATTTTTTTCACTATCGCTCATTTCGTGCTATAATGATTTCTCCCATCCCTTCCAAAATTTGCTTGCGATGTTTAATAACAATTTTTTTAAATTAAAAGACCATGAGCCCTAAGGTCATCCTGGTACGTTCCGTGTTTAATACAATTGAAAATCGAGTTCTTGTACTATTTCATTAAGTGACCGATTGTCATAAAACGTATCACTCATTAAATCATCCGCATTTGAATATTCTTTCCACAACTCTCCAAACCATGCTTGGTATTTTGGCTTAAAATCATCTACAGTTGCGGTGACTCCCGCGTTTTTATTGTGGTAAATAAATGTTACATCTGATAGACAACTCTCTATCTCCGTTTTCAGTTCTTCTTTTGTCATTTTCATAATATATCCTCATTAGCCTCTTTCTCTAACGTGGTTAAATCTCGCTATTGTTTACTTCTCAATCTTTTTCCCCGTTAGAGTCATAATGCGTTCTAACATCAACCATTCCGTTTGAATCTAAATGGTCAATAATAGAATTCGGAATTCCGTTCCAAGCTGTTCTCCGTTACTCATTGGTATATCCTCTGCCATTTGATTTAAAGTCGTTCTAACAGCCAAATGTGCAGCCACATCTACGCATCGCTTTTGGCAAATAACGATATTAACATACTAGAGATAAGCAGACGGCTCGGCCACTCCGACATCGCAACAACTTTAAATGTTTATAGCCACTTTTACCCAGCAGAGGAAAGCAAAGCGACATCAATTTTAGATAAAATTCGTATATAATTCGTATATATAAAAAACGAACCGTTGAAATTTCAACGGTTCAAGTCATTTTGGTGGAGATGGCGAGAGTCGAACTCGCGTCCGAAAGCATTTCCACTCGATTTTCTCCGAGCGCAGCTGATGAATAAATTTTCGCCGTGGCAGCCGCTCATCAGCAGACTACTACCACAGTTATCCCGTTAGTCCCTTACGGTTACGGGCCTCACCGCAAAGTTTTCCTACATAGTCGATGCCGACATCAGGTCTGTAGGTGAACCTGAATAGGCACGCGGGCTGCTAATTACGCAGCAAATGCGAGTTTGTTGTTATTTTTAGCGTTTATATTTAACGTCCGACTTTTTACGTGGATCCGGAACCACGGCTCGCTTATCGGGCTTCTACACCCCCGTCGAAACCTTTACATCCCCATGTTCATGAGTCAAAGCTTCGCCTTGCTTATATCTGATATACCCTAGCAAAACAGGATTAAGCAGTCTCTCTGCCCGTCCTGCAGCTAAGGAATCTATCTCTGCTTCATTGCGCGCTCCATGTTTCTGGAAGCATCGCGTTTTGCTATGGTCTCTCTCTTATCGTAGTTCTTCTTACCTCGAGCAAGAGCAATCTCTAGTTTCGCTAGGCCTGCCTCGTTTATATACATGGTCAAAGGAACTAGCGTGAGACCCTTTAGCTTGGTTGCACCAATTAGCTTGCGAATCTCCCTCTTGTGAAGAAGAAGCTTTCGCGGTCTGAGCGGATCTACATTGAAGCGATTTCCCTGCTCATAAGGGCTGATATTCATTCCGTATATCATCATCTCTTCTTTTTCGATTCGCGCGTAGCTTTCTTTGATGCTGACCTTGCCAAGACGTGCTGACTTGATTTCGGTACCCGTGAGGACAATTCCTGCCTCATAAGTCTCCTCTATGAAATAGTCATGACGCGCCTTCTTATTGTTAGCTATCATTTTTCTTTGTTTATTTGCCATTTCAATCCTCTAATTCTTGTACGGATTGTGAATTGTGCCGAACTTACGTAGTGGGAATACCCTGAATACGACCTTGCCGACAATGTCCTTGTATGAAACAAGCCCTACACTATCGGATCTGCTATCGATGCTCACGGCTCTGTTGTCACCCATGCAGAACAGGTGATCTGCCGGAACCACTAGCTCTGTAATATCTCCGGTCGTGTAGTTATCCATTGTGTAATTATCGTCGGTTTCCTTGCCATTTATATAAACCTTGCCGTCATGAATGTTAATTACATCGCCAGGCACACCTATTACTCTCTTGATAAGCATCTTGGTTTCGCCCTCGGCGTCCTCAAGCTTGGATTTGAATACGATTACGTCGCCTCTTTCAGGTTGTCCTCCAAATAACTTGTAGGACTGTTTACTGATAAACAGATAATCGTTCGTGTAGAAGTTAGGCTGCATTGAGCGCTGCTTTACAATTGTTGGCTTGATGAACTGCATCACAAGGATGGCAATTACAACCGCAATTGCAACGTCCTTGCCCCACTCTTTGACGAATCCACCCGTTGTCTTCTTCGCTGGCTCTGCCTTCTGATTGCGTCTTCTACGACGTCTTGAAGGTGTCTGCTCCCCTGAGCTTACTGCTTGTGAAGCACTTTCTGACCTAGCTCTTCGCGATGCTCTAGGCGCTAAGCCTGCAGTTACACCTGCTGGTTCTCCCGAAAGAGCTGCAGCTTTTTCGGACCTTTCTGTGACTTCCCCAGTTACGGCAGGCTCTGAGTCTGCATCAGCTAAATCCTGCTGAGTCTGGCTTGGATTGCTGCCAGACTCCTGGCTCAAGTCCTCTTCAGATGATTCTTCGCTTCTAGATTTATCTATTAGCGGAGGTTCATTCTTCAGGTATTCCTTGAGATCTGGCACTTCCTGAGTATTAAATTTGTTCTCGATTTTGGATTCTTTTTCCATCTTTCTCCCTAAGTAACCCTCTATATATCCTCTGAAATTCTTCAGGCAATTCACATGTCAAAACCTTGCCATTCATATATGACAAAGTTCCATCCTCTATCAAAAATTTTAACTCATATGCGTGAAGTAACTGTGTGTTTAGTGAAAATTTACGTGACACAAACTGATTTACCTTCTTGTCACCATACTTAACATCGCCGATTACAGGATAACCTGCCTTGGACATATGAAGTCTTATCTGGTGTGTTCTTCCGGTTACTATCTGCACCTTCACTAATGTGTAGCCATTGCATGACTCCACTGGTTCAACAAAGGTCTCCATGCTGAGAGCCTTGCCTCCCATGCGAGCAGCCTGCTTCTCACTCACTATGGAAGCGAGGTTTTTCTCCCTATCCTTAACCATGAAATCCTGCAAGTGGAGCTTCTCTCTAAGTTCACCCTTGACTATCGTCATGTAGAACTTCTCTATGCTGCCTCTTTCCCTAATATGCTTGTTGAGCTCCCTTAGGGACTGTGCATTTTTACCAAATAGCACTATGCCAGTCGTATTTCTGTCAAGTCGATTAACAGGTGCTGGAGTAAAGGATTTCTCCACGCGCGGATCATAATCACCCTTTTCTATCAAATAGTCTACGACCTGGTTTGCCAAATGGTTTTTCTTCTCAAAACTGTCTCCATGAGTAAGAAGCCCAAAAGGCTTGCTTACAGCGATGATATGCGCATCCTCATAGACTATCGTAAACTGTCGCTTTGCTCTATTACGCGGCTTTTCCTTGGTTAAGGAAGCCAGCTCATCATCAGATATGAAAAGTGACATCTCATCTCCAACTTGCAAAATGTAATCTTCTTTACATCTTTTGCCGTTGATCTTAATGTCCTTTCGTATCGCCTTATATATTCGAGAAAGCGGTGCATTATTCAAATATTTTCGTAAAAAACGGTCCAGTCTTTGGCCGGATTCGTTGTCATTAATTCCTATTATCTTCACAAAATAATTATATACCATCCCCAAACCTTATGCAAAATGTATTTGTGTAAAACTGTGAAATATGATAAATTATAAGTAACTCTAAGAATTTTGGGAGGCAAGCATTTTGAAAAGGTTAAAGGATTTTTTCTATAATTTCAATGACATAGTCATCGTGCTCGGCATTCTAGCTATTGCAGCTTTTTTGATTCTGTGGCGCGTCGATATAATAATGCGTTATCCAAAGACAGTCGCTGCTCAGACCGTTCAGACTAGCCAGAAGACTGAAGATACCAAGGCTAAGGACACATCCAAGGATAAGGATAATAAGAACGAGAAATCCGATAAGGACAATAAGGACAACGATAAAAACAACTCCGAAAAGAGTACCGTAGAGGACGGAACTATTTGGAAGGATGGAGTCCTTAAGAACAATATGTCAGTTAAGGTTCCATCAGGAACAGCTACAGATGCAGTTGCTGGACTAGTTGAGGCAGGTCTTTTTAAGTCGTATGACGATTTTGCTGCTTTGTCAGAGCAGCTTGGTCTAGACCCTACATCAATTATCCCAGGAACCTATAAATTCGATGCAGGCGAATCACAGTCTGACATCATAAAAGCAGTGTTATCTAAATAGCCTCAGTTCAGGCTCAAGTCTCCGCGTCGCCATTGGCACGCGGTTATTTTAAGGGAGGAGTACAATGGCACTTATAACAACAAAAGAGATGTTTAAGAAAGCATTAGTGAACGACTATGCAGTAGGCGCATTCAATGTCAACAACATGGAAATCATTCAGGGTATCGTAGATGCGGCGAGCATAGAGAACGCACCTTTGATTCTTCAGGTTTCTGCTGGCGCACGTAAGTACGCAAAGCCTGCATACCTGCTAAAGCTTGTAGAGGCTGCTATCGAAGACACAGGTCTTGATATCGCACTGCACCTCGACCACGGAGAAGATTTTGATATATGCAAGAAGTGCATCGACGACGGGTTCACATCCGTTATGATTGACGGATCAAAGCACCCATTCGAAGAGAATATCGCTTTGACAAAGCAGGTTGTTGAGTACGCACACGCTCACGGTGTTGTAGTAGAAGCTGAGCTCGGCAAGCTAGCTGGAGTTGAAGATAACATCAAAGTTGATGCACGCTCCGCTACATTTACCGACCCTGACGAAGCAGTTGAATTCGTAGAGCGCACAGGCGTTGATTCACTTGCTATCGCAATCGGTACAAGCCACGGTGCTTACAAGTTCACAGGCGAGCCTTACCTCGACTACGAGAGACTAAAGAAGATTCACAGCCTTCTTCCAGACACACCACTTGTCCTACACGGAGCATCTTCAGTTTTGAAGGAATTCGTAGACCGTTGCAACGAGTTTGGTGGACAGATTCCAGGAGCACAGGGTGTACCTGAAGAGATGATTAGAGAATCCACTAAATACGGAATCTGCAAGGTTAACATCGATACAGATTTGAGACTTGCTATGACAGCTGAGATCCGTCGCGTTTTGATAGAGAATCCTAAAGAGTTTGACCCACGTAAGTATCTAGGACCTGGACGCGATGCGATTACAAAGATGGTTCAGCATAAGATTAAGAATGTGCTAAACGCAAGTAACCAGAGATAGTTTAGAACTTTTTAATAGACATTAAACAAGGGGAAATTTTCTCCTTGTTTTTTTATCTGTAAATATTGACAGCTATATATCTTTTTAATATAATTGACCAATCTTTGTTGTAAATCAAATTAGGTATATTTTGATAAGAATAGAAAAGGAGTAAATGAGATGGATCAGAAGAAAGTCGCAATTCTAGGCTGGATGGGAACTTGCCTATCAATAGTAATGTACGTTTCATATGTCTTCGTAATCATGGGAAATCTAAGCGGAAATAAGAGTGGATTTGTTCAACCCCTAGCTGCAACATTTAACTGCATAGTGTGGTTTGCCTACGGATTTTTTAAAGAAAAGAGAGATTATCCTATCATGGTTGCAAACGCTCCAGGAATCGTGTTTGGATTCCTTGCTGTTTTGACATCAATTCTCTAATATGTAAACTTAAATAACTTCTTTTGCACTAGAAAACCCTTTGACCAGTTAATCTCGGCCAAAGGGTATTTTTCTTGTATTTACTTGTCAGAGCATCCTAGCCTTCTAGGTGAAGCTCCTTAATTAGCTCTTGCTTCATATCGTATAGCTTCTGTGAAAGGTCAACGTAGTATGTCTGTGGATTTTCAAATCTAAGCATCTCATCCCAAAGTGTGTCAATCTGATTCATGCAATATTCCTTGATTTCTTCCACACTGCGTGACTTATGCACATTCTTACCCTTGTCAAAGAGCTGAACACGAAGATTCTTAGCCTCGAAGTTGCTTAACTTCTTGCGCTTCCAAACAGCCTTAGGGTCAAAGATCTCGTATCCATCAACTTCTTCAACAGTCTCCCCGTCAACAGTCATAACGTCTGCTAGCACTTTACCGCTTGTCTTGTCTGTCAAACGATAAAGAGTCTTAAATCCCGGATTTGTGATTTTCTCAACATTCTCAGATACCTTAATCTTAGGTATTGTAACTCCGTTTTTCTCTAGCGCTACGAGCTTATATACTCCACCAAAGACTGGTTCAGACTTTGATGTTATTAGTCTTTCTCCAACACCAAAGGCGTCAATCTGTGCTCCTTCAAGTATTACATCTCTAATGATGTACTCGTCTAAAGAATTACTTACGGTAATCTGACAATCTTGCAATCCCGCTTCGTCAAGCATCTTACGAGCATGTTTTGTTAGATATGTCATATCTCCACTGTCGATTCTGATACCCATCTTAGCCGGCTTCATTTCTTTGAATACCTTGATTGCATTTGGAACACCTGACTTGAGAACATTATATGTGTCTACAAGAAGAACGCAATTTTCTGGATAAATCTCAGCGTATTTCTTAAATGCTTCGTACTCTGATGTGAACATCTGAACCCAGCTGTGTGCCATGGTTCCGAGTGCTTTGATTCCATAGTCCCTATCGGCTATCGTACAGGCTGTACCTGCACATCCGCCTATGTAAGCGGCTCTTGCACCATATACTGCTGCTGAAGGACCGTGAGATCTTCTTGTGCCAAACTCTAGAACCGGTCTTCCCTGCGCTGCTCTAACAATTCTACTTGCCTTTGTTGCAACGAGGCTCTGGTGATTTACAATCAGTAGTATCATAGTTTCTACGAACTGTGCCTGCATAACAGGACCTCTTACTGTCAAGATTGGCTCATGTGGAAAAATTGGTGTTCCCTCTGGAACTGCCCATACATCGCAGCTGAACTTGAAGTTGCGAAGATACTCGAGGAACTCCTCGCAGAAGCTACCTTTAGATCTAAGGTACTCTATATCTTCTTCTGTGAATTTTAGATTATCAAGATAATCTACAACCTGCTCAATGCCTGCCATGATAGCAAATCCACCACCGTCTGGCACCTTGCGGAAAAACATGTCGAAATACGCAATTTCGTCCTCTATTCCCGCCTCCAAATAACCGTTAGCCATGGTTATTTCATAAAAATCTGTAAGCATTGTCAGATTCATTGTTTTAAACATTTT
>ERZ772930.174-NODE-174-length-23506-cov-15.0655_pt1 | contig 23506 bp, 23 predicted proteins | sample MGYA00511685_ERZ772930 | MGnify/ENA primary metagenome ERZ772930 (study PRJEB29015, sample SAMEA2738053) | human oral metagenome | biome: human oral; feature: human-associated habitat; material: saliva | place: China | collected 2226 ... | reverse complement strand
CCTTCGTGCGCTCGCGCGCGGGGGCCGAGGCCGTGGCCGCGCAGGTGCGCGACCGGCTATCGGCACGGGGCTCCCCGAACGCGGGCCGGGTCGGCGCGTATCGCGGCGGCTACCTGCCCGAGGAGCGGCGCGCGCTCGAGGAGGCTCTGCGCAGCGGCGCAGTACGGGCGCTGGCGACCACATCAGCGCTCGAGATGGGACTGGACATCTCGGGGCTGGATGCGACCATCACTGTCGGCTGGCCGGGCACGCGCGCCTCGCTGCGTCAGCAGATTGGCCGCGCGGGTCGCGCGGGCGCTCCGGGCACGTCCGTGCTCATCGCCTCCGACAATCCGCTTGACGCGTACCTGGTGCGCCACCCGGAGCACATCCTCGGCGAGGTCGAGGCCTGCGTCATCGACCCTTCTAACCCGTGGGTGCTGGCCCCGCACGTGGCCGCCGCGGCCGCCGAAATACCGATCACACCGTCAGATATTACGTACTTTGGGCATGAACTACGTGAGGTTACCGAGCGCCTCGTGGCCGACGGCTACCTCAAACGCAGGCCCGCCGGATACTTCTGGGACGCCACTCGGCCCGAACGCGCCAGCGACCTCACCGACCTGCGCGGCGCCTCCGGAGACGTCCAGATCGTCGACGCAGCTACCGGCACCGTCGTCGGCACGATCGACCAGGACGGCGCCGACGCCCACGTCTTCCCCGGCGCCATCTACATCCACCAGGGGCGCACCTTCCACGTCCTAAGCCTCAGCTCCCTCACCACGCCCACCGCTCCCGCCGCCCAGGGGTGGCCGCGCGCCCTCCTGCCCGAGGCCGGGGGCGGTTCTCAGGGGCCGAAGCGCCTCGGGGGCGGGACGCGGGAGGGGACCCCGGCCTCGTCGATCATCATCCCGCCCGCCCGGGCAAACGACGCGCGCGTTGCGCTGGTCGAGGAGGTGCGCACTCCCCTGCGCACGCGCTCGGCGACCCACACGAGCGTTGAGGTGTGCGGCATCGAAGAGACCTACGTGTGCGGGGATGACACGGTCACGTGGCACCACGGGCCGACGAACGTGTCGACGAGGGTCACCGACTATGACCTGCTGCGCCTGCCCGGCCTCGAGTTTATCCGCAACGTCGAACTGTTCCTACCCACCCACACGCTGCCGACAAAGTCCACGTGGTTCACCCTCACACCCGCCGCGCTGGCCGCAATGGGGATCACGGCCGCGGACCTGGCGGGCACGCTGCACGCGACCGAACACGCGATGATTGGCATCTTGCCGCTCATCGCGACGTGCGACCGCTGGGACCTGGGCGGCCTATCCACCGAGCTGCACGACGACACGGGCGCCCCCACCGTGTTCATTCACGACGCGTTCCGAGGCGGTGCCGGGCATGCGCTCGCCGGTTTCGCCAGCGCCCGGGAATGGGTGGCGGCCACTCTGGAGGCCGTCTCCTCCTGCGATTGCGAATCCGGCTGCCCGCGATGCGTCCAGTCCCCCAAGTGCGGCAACGGTAACGAGCCGCTGTCCAAGGAGGGGGCGATCGCCCTGCTGGCCTACCTGTGTGAGCGTGCGCCCGGGGCGCAGGGGTCGTAGCCGACACCAACGCCGACAAGTGTGCGCGTCGCGCATCGTGCCCGGAGCAGATGGGGTGCTCGCGGCCGGGCACCGCGGCGTCAACCCCCCCACGGTACACGCACCACCAGAGCACGAGGACCGTCCGCGCATACTCGAAGGGGCCGGCCCTGAGGCCGACCCCTTCGAGTATCCCATCAACACAGTGCAAGTCTCCCGATGCGCTCCCTTTCTCGGATCGCCCCGGTGGGCGATTCCTGTAGCTTGATGACTCTTACTGTAGGAGCCGTTCCTGTGGGCACCATTGAACGAAGCTGATAGTTTCCTGTGAGTTTTTCAGGTGACGGTTCCCGCCCGCGCTCGCGCGCGAATCGTCGCTGTCACTCCCATGACCACGACAGCCTCGCGCAACACCACCAGGCAGTCGCTTCCCCGCACCTCGCATGTCTCGATGTCGGCGCCGTTGGCCTGCGCGACTGAGGCGGCGGCTGAGCAGGGGCGTTGCCCGACATCCTCCCAGGGGGCGGTCGCGGAGCGCTCGGCCCCAGCAAGCGCGGACAGGTCAGCCACGGCCTGCAGGTGAACTGCAGCCACGCGGGCGGCTCCTATGCCTACCAGGAGCATCGACAGGGTCAGGGCCAGGGCGATGAGGCCGAGGCAGTTGATCGTCCCGGATCCCTCCTCTCCCACGCCGGGTCCCCGCTGGGAGCACCGGTCACCTCTCACGACAGGGCCTCCTCGTCGATCGTCGTGACCGTACAGTGCGCCTGGCCTCCGACCCATCCAGCGGCACCCCCGTAAGGGGCGGTACCAGTGACCGTCACCAGGCCGTCCCCACGCGTGATCGTGTAGGAACCCGGCGGGTACGAGGCCGTGGCGGCGTCACGAGGATCACCCTGCCCGATGGAGGCGGCCCGAGCTCCCTCGCGCACGGCCTGACACAGAGACGAGCCGGTCATCCCGGCCTGGCCGGCGGCCACGAGGACGCCGATGACCAGGGTGACGGCAACGAAGCACACGGCGTGTTCGACGGTGACGTATCCTCTCTCGTCGTGTCTCATCGCGTGTTGAGCGCCTCCTGGATGAGGGATTCGAGGGCCGCTCTCACCGCGTCGGACTTCAGGACCGCGATGAGTAGGCCGGCGAATCCTGCGGCGGCGATGGTTCCGATCGCGTATTCGACGGTGGTCGCGCCCTCCTCCGGGTTGTCCTGTGAGGGGTCGCTTCGCTCCGGGTTGGAGCGCACATGTTGGGAGGCGTCGCGTATCGTCCCCATGGCCGCGAGTTGCACCCTGGTCGCGGCGCAGTCGAGTCGGTCGATAATCTTCATTGATCTGTCCTTTCATCGTGCGCGCGCTCGCGCGCACGGCCAGTGTGCGCGAGTGGTTCCCTCGCGTTCCAGCCGGATCACAACCCCTGTGGATAGAGCGCACGCGACGCGCCTCCCTGTGGATAGGGGAACACGCAAACGACACGAGCCGGCGGGCAGCGCCGCACCGGGCGGGTCTCATCCACGCTCACGCGCAGGCAAGGCCGCGAGTGGGCGGCTACAGTGGCACCGTTAGTTGTCGGAATCCTGCGGACAGAGAGTCAGCCATGAACCCCGAAGAAACGTATTCTGCGATCGAAAACCTCCTCAACGAGTGGCAGAGCCAGGCCGAGCAGAAGGCAATCGACAGCCAGAAGCTAGTGGAGGACATCGCCCAGGTCGAGGTCGTCGCCGAGTCCCAGGACCGCTGCGTGCGCGTCGTCGTCGACTCCAACGGCGCGCTCAGCGACCTGTCCCTGTCCGAGGACATGTACGACTACGAGCCCGGTGAGCTCGCGGGCACGATCCTCGATCTGTTCGTGCAGGCACGAAGCGACGTGGCCGATCAGGTCCGTGACCTGACAAGCGCCGCATGGGGTGCCGACAGCCCCGACGTTGCCGCCACGATGCGCGCCTACCGCAGCCCGCACCGCGACTGATCAATCGGCGTCGAATCTATCCCTCGATTCCGCCCATGAGGTGAGCGAGGAGGGGCGCGATCCCCAGGGCCAGGAAGGCCGGTAGGAAGAAGATCCCGAGCGGAGCGACCAGCCGGACGCTGAGTTCCTCGGCCCTGGTTTTCGCCTCGACGAGGCGCGTGCGTCGCTCCCAGGTAGCGCATCGTGCAAGCATCCCTTCGGGATCTGTCCCGCTGGTCCACGAAGCCTCGAGTGCCTCGCCCAGGGGCCGCGCCCAGGTTGGCGCCTCTTCCCATGCTTCCTCCCACGAGGCCCCGACGCGCAGGGCGCTGGCCGTCCAGGCGAGCCCCTCATGCGCGCACGCCTCGGCGAGGGCCGCCAACGCTCGTGGGATGGAGGCGCCGCACGCGAGAGCGGAGGCGACGAGATCGCACGCGAGAGCGCCATCGTCGGGGGCCGCGCCGTTCCCCGTGGGCGGCCCGGCTGTGTCGGAGCGTCGGCAGCCCTCCAGGATCTTGCGGCACGAGGCGATGCCCGCACCCCATGCGGCCACGCCGACCACGGAACAGACGCTGCCCAGCCCGCCACCCGTGTAGAAGGCCCAGGGCGACGCCCCGAGCGCCAGGGCCGCTCCCACCCCGACGAGGGGGAGCGCCGCGAGGACGCGCGCGGACATGAGTGGCCCGGCGGAGGCAACGCGGCGCGCTTCTTCAACGGCTTGGGCGTCGTCGATCGCGTCCCCGATGGCGTCGAGGACGTCAGCCAGGGGCGCGCCGAGGCCGCTGCTGAATCGGCAGGCCACAATGACCGAGGCTGCGCCGACCCGCGCGGCCGCCTCCCCCGGGGCTCGCCCGCCCGACAGCATTGCGCGCCACCGCGTCGGCCGTTTCGTCCACTCGTCGAAGATGGGTGGGTAGGCGGCGTCGACGCCGCCCGCATCTGCGACTCCGATCCGCTCCATCGCGCGAGCCCACGCTGCCGATGTCGGGGCACCCGAGCGGAGCCTGGTGGACACCTCGGCGACGACGAGGGCGAGCTCGCGCACCTGCGGGGGCCCCTGGGCTCGCCCCCGGTGGCGGCCCGCCCCCTCCCGCCACCGGAGCCTCCCCACCGAACCGGGCAGACAGACCCCGCCACGGCGTGGGGGCCGGCCCGAGCCCGTCCAGGCGTTCACGATGCGGCGCTCCCGCCTCCCCCGCACGACAGAGGAGACACACCCGACCAGCAGGCACGCGCCACAGGCCGCGAGCGCGAGGCCGACGGCGAGCCACACCAGGCGCTGGACTCCCGCTCCCGCAGCCACGTCGACACCACCGAGGAATCCCACCGTCATATCCCGATCCTGCGGGCCAGGGATGCCCAGGCCTCGTGCTCGGTAACGCGCCCGTCTGCGGTGACGTTGAGCGCGGGCACGCACGATAGGGCGCCGTGCTCGCGTGCGACGACGCCGACCTCGGCGACCCGTCGGAGCCCGGATCCGTCTCGGCGCATGTGGAGGACGGCGTCGAGGGCGCTGTCTGCTTGCGCGGCGAGCGCGGCCTCGCTCATCCCCGCGAGCGCGCCGAGGGCCGCGAGCCGTGCGGGCACGTCGCGCGCGCTGTTGGCGTGCAGGGTCGCCCATCCGCCGTCGTGCCCTGTGTTGAGGGCGGTGAGGACGTCGCGCACTTCGGGCCCGCGGCATTCCCCCAGGACGAGTCGGTCGGGGCGCATGCGCATGGCTGCGCGCACGAGCTCGCTCAGGGTGACGGCGCCTCGTCCTTCGACGTTGGGGGCGCGCTCGATCAGGTGGACGCAGTGGGGGTGTGCGGGGGCAATTTCGGGGACTTCTTCGATGCAGACGATTCGCTCGCTTCCGGGCACGAGGGAAAGGGCGGCGCTCAGGAGCGTCGTCTTACCGGCGCCCGTCGCCCCTGAGACGAGGACGTTAGCCCGGGCGGTGATGAGGGCTCGCACGAGGGCGCCCACGGGTGGGGGCAGCGTGCCGCGCGCCTCGAGGTCGGCGACTCCCAGACGCCGGCTCCCGAGCACGCGCAGGGAGAGGAGGGTTCCGGAGCCCGAGACGGGCGCGAGGACCGCGTGTATTCGCACTCCGCCGGGCAGGGTGCCGTCAGCGATGGGGCTCGCGTCGTCGAGGCGCACCCCGCACGCGCTCGCCATGCGGATGGCGGCCCGCCTCGCGTCGGCTTCGCAGTCAATGCCGACGTCCGCGCGCACGAGGCCGGCGCCGCGCTCGACCCACGCGCGCCCGCCATTGATGAGGATGTCGGTGACTCCGGGAGTGTCGACGAGGGCCGCTAAGGCCGGGGTCATGCCGCGTTGGCGAGCCCGCAGCTCTTCTAGGCAAGCGGCGGCCTCGGCGGCGCCGCACCCGGGACGGGCACTGCGCGAGGCGGCACGCGCGGGAGGGTCACCCTTCGCGAGGAGACGCAGCGCGCTCGTCATGTCTTCTCCTTCCGAACAGGGCACCTGGGCGATCAGAGGTCGCGAGGAGGGCGGGCGTGCCCGGGCGGTCGGGTACCCCGATGGGGTCATCGCTACCTGCGGGCGTGATAGAGGCGAGGGCTCGGTGCAGTGCGCGCAGGTCGCGGCCGCCGCGCGTGGGGGCGCGCAGGATCGGTGTGGGGGCGCACGCGCGCAGGCCGGGGCTGGAGGCCGGGCTGTGCGAGGCGACGAGGGTGAGCGCGGGAACCGGAGGCGGGGCGGCGCTCAAGGAGGCAGCCATCGCGGCGGCCCCCTCCAGGTCGGCGTGGGTGAGGAGGACGAGGGCGTCGGCGCGTATGACCTCGGCGAGGCGGGCGGCGTGCCCATCCCACCGGCCGGCGTCGACGATGAGGGGAGCACCGATGCTCCGACACGCCGCGGCGACACGCGGATCGTCGGCTCTGACTCCCCCGCGCCCGTCCCCGACGAGGGCGCTCACGCCGTCGATCCTGGGCAGGTGGTCGCGCAAGGCGGGAAGGTAGGAGTCCTCCGAGGCGTCCAGGTCCGCCCACCGAACTCCCGGCAGGCAGTAATCACGAGCGCGGGCGAAGCCGGGCACCGACCCGGAGGCGTCCACGACCACCGGGCGACGCGATCGGCCAGCCTGCCGCCTCGGTCCCGGCCTGGTGTCCGGAGGAGGGCTCACGCAGGCGAGGAGGCGGCGCCACCTCCGCTCCGGCGGACAACGCGCGAGGAGGCGCACGACGCGCGTTGTTCCCAGCCCTCCGGCGATCCCGGCTACCACCCACACGGCGCCGTCGCTGCGCCGGCGCAAGGAGGCCTCGGCGATAAGGGAGACGACGAGCGCACTGTCCCCGGGCAGGCTCACCTGTCCCCCGTCTCCCACGCGCACGCAGGGCACGAGCGGGGGAACGGGGGCGCCGGGGGCGGCGAGGACGAGCAAGGCGTGGGCCGGGTCCTCGCACACACCTGCGCCCGCCAAGGTGACGGCGTCGCTGGCGTAGTCGGCGTCGCGCGAGGTCAGGCCCACGAGGGCGACAAGACCCGGGTACGGTGCTGGGTTCGCGTTCATTTCTCAACGGTGCGCCCGCCACTGCTCTCGAGTCGACCCGCAGGCGCGCCCCTGTGGACAATGCGGAAACGAAGTGACACCCTGTGCACAGAAGGGTCCGACGGCGGGCCCCTGTGGATAATCCCGACGCTGGAGTGAACGCGATGGCACGTGCGGCCTTTTTTGACTTGGATAAGACGATCCTCGACACCTCGTCGAACGTGGCACTGTCGGGGCCCTTCATCGAGGCCGGCCTGATGACTCGGCGCACCGCGATCGCCTCCGTGTTGGTCCAGCTGCCCTACCTGCTGGCGGGCGCGGACGAGTCGCGCATGGAGCAGATGGCCGAGGCGATGGGGCGCATGGGACGCGGCTGGAACGCGGCGTTCCTGGAGGCGACGGTCGAGGACGCGCTGGAGCGCACGATCGCGCCGGTGTGTTACGCCCAAGCTCTCCGGCGCATCGCCTACCACAAGAGCATCGGTGACGTCGTGGTGATCGCGTCGGCGTCGGTGGAGGAGGTGGTGCGTCCGATCGCGACGATGCTGGGCGCGGACGAGGTCCTGGCCTCCAAGGCGGCCGTGGACGACGACGGGTGTTTCACGGGGGAGGTCATCCACTTCAACCAGGCGCAGGGCAAGGCGGACGCCTGCGCACAGTTGGCTCGCACGCGCGGCTGGGACCTGTCGCAGTGTTCGGCGTACTCGGACTCGGTGTCGGACGCCCCGCTCCTGCGCCTGGTCGGTCACCCCTACGCGGTCAATCCCGACCGGGCGCTGCGCGAGATGGCCGAGCGCGAGGGCTGGCCGACGCTGACCTTCTCGTCGACCGTTCGCGTGCTGCCCCGCCGGGTGCCCACGCCCGCGAAGGTCGCCGTTCCCTTCGTGGTCGGCGTCGCGGTGGGCGTGGCGGCGTGCGCGTTGGCGCGCCGCTGACCGGCTAGGAGAGCCTGCCCGCCTGCACGTGGCGGGCCACGTCCCGCCCGACCTGTGCGCCGTAGACGATGCCCCGGCAGTAGTGGGTGATCCACCGGGCCAGGCCGGCCTCGTCGGCACTCACCCACCCCGCGAGGGAACGCCCCGCACGCGCCGGATCGAGCGCATCGTAGGCGCCCGGCACGCACACGCCGGTCGGGTCAACGCCGCGCGTGACGAGGACCCAGCGGGCCAGGCCAGCGCCCACGGCCGACGAGGCCGGGGAAAAGACGCGCCGGAAACGGAAGTGGGCGGTCAGGGCGGCGGCAACAGCCAGGGCGGGCGCGTCGCAGCGCGCATACTCGAGGGCCGGGGCCAGCAGGGTGGGGTCCGTCGGGGTGGCCACCTGGCCGGGAGCGGTGAGGCCGGCGGCGAGCAGGCCGGAGCAGGCGTCCCTGTGCAGCCCGGCGATGAGGGCGGGCAGGGGCGTGGGCGCGACGCGCACACCCCCCTGGGAGCGCGTGTTGAGGGCGGGGAATCCCGAGGCCAGCCTCCACTGGGAGCGCCAGATCCCCAGCGCCAGGGCCGCTCCCGGGTCCGAGGCCGTCCCTCCCTTGTCCGCCATCGACAGGGCGCGCACGTCGTCGACGGTGGTGCGTGCGCCCTCGATGATGGCCAGGGCAGCCGCCTCGCGCACGGCGGCCTCCGCGCGGGCCTCCTCCCATCCGCGACGCAGCCCCTCACAGAAACGCAGCTCGGCCAGGGCGGCGTGAGCCTCGTCCATGACGGATGCGACGTCGGGGCGCGCACAGGCGGCGCGCAGCACGGCAGGGGCGGGGTCGACGAGGGCTTCGATACTCACGCCTCTACACTAGGGGCATGACGCTTTTGCAGCATCGAAACTTCTCCGCGCGCCTGCGCTCCGGCCTGTTCGCGTTCATTTTTGCGCCCATCGCGCTGGTGTTCCTGGGGTCGTCGATGGTCGACGTGCAGGCGCTCGCCGCCGTCGGGCAGCCGCTGGCCTCGGTCGAAGGCCTCATCGGCATGGCGCTCGCGTCGCTGCTGCTGGCCCTGATCGCCCTGAACTGCGAGGAATCCAGCGCGGGCATGGTCGTGACCTTCGTGTGGTCGCTCGCGGTGGGAGTTACCCAGTTCATGGGCATTGCACGCATCCCTTTCCTGATGAAGTCCTCAGTGGAGCCGCGCGATATGGCCGCGGGCGTCGTGTGGGGGCTCTACCCCCTGTGCATGTCGCTGATGCTGGGCGCGTGTGCGCTGACGATCAAGTCGGTGCGGATGCGCGCCGGTCAGGACACGCGCATGCCGCTCGCGCGGGTGCACCGCCACGCCTTCGGTACGACGGTCGCGGTCCCGGCGGCCATCGCGGTGGGTGTGTTGATGGTGGGGGCCGCCCCCTCGGACACGACGAACGTGGCGGCGATGGGCCTGGAAGGGGTGTTGGAGGGGCACTTGATGGGTCACGGCCTGGCCTTGGGGGCCGCGCTCGCGCTGGCGCTGCTGGTGGTGGGCGCCCGCTGGTCGATCACCGGCACGCAGCTGGCGACGTGGCTAATCCTGGTCCTGCCCGCCTTCGTCGTGGTGCCGGTGTGGGCGTCGCTGACGGGGAACGTCATCGTGCCGGGTTCGTCCCTGTTGACGAAGGTCTCGCTCGCCTGTCCGACCCTGGCGGCGCTGGGCATGGCTACGGGATGCGCGTCGATGGGCGTCCTGTGGGCGCGCGTGCGGGCGCTCAAGACGCTGGAGGCCAACGAGGAGGCGACTCACAATGAGGGGCCTGCCGAGGACTAATGAGCGCGTTCGGGCGCATGAAACGTAATATGTGGGCAGATATAAGGAGGAAGCATGTCCGAGAACGAGTTTGACGTCGAGCGCGACCGCGCCGAGGACGAGCGCGACAACGTGGTGTTGACCGGTGAGGAGATCGAGCTGCCGGGCGAAGGCTCCGACGCCTCGGCCATCATCGGCGAGTCCAGCGAGCCCATTCACACGGGCGAGATCGAGTCCGTCGCGATCGGTAGTCTGAAGGCCCGCGTGCCCGCCACGGCGCCCCTGAAGCCTGCCATCGAGGACAAGATTTCCACGGGCGAGCTACCCGTCGTCTCCGCTCCCGCGGGTGACCTCCCGGCCGTCTCCCCCACGGACGAGGCCGGGGCACCCTCCGGGGCCGAGGACGCGCCCGCGGATGCGTCCTCCGACGCCCCCGAGGCGAATGGCTCCGCGCAGCGCGAGGGCGCCACGTCCGAAGCCGACGCCGCTAAATCCGAGGCCGACACCGCTTCCTCGGACGAGGCCGCCGCAGCAGGCGATGCGACGGAGGAGGCCCCGGTCGAGCAGGGCACCGAGGCTCCCGCACAGGAGGCCCCCAGCGACGAACCAGCCGATGCCCCCGCCGAGGCCTCGTCGACCGAGCGCGCTGAGGCCGCACCGAGCGAGGACGCCGCCGAGGCGGAGTCCGACGAGCCGAGCGCCCCCGTGGCCGAAGAAGCTCCGGCCAAGGAAGCCGCCGCGCAGGGCGAGGACGCGACGGACGACGAGCCCAAGCAGGTCGGCGAGCCCGCCGAGGAGGCAAGCGACGCACCCGAGCAGGTCGGCGAGCCCGCCGAGGAGCAGGAGCCCGCTCGCTCCCCCGTCATGACGCCCGCACAGGCCGCGGCCGCTCTGGGACTGAACCTCGATTCCGTGCGCGAGCCCCGCGAAGAGACCGCCGACGAGACGGCCGATGCCCCGCAGGATGCTCCCACCGACAACGTCGAGGAAACGCCCGTCGACAACGCCGAGGAGCACGCGGACGAGGCGACGACAGCGGAGGGCACCGAGGCCTCGAAGGACGCCGAGGAGCCCGTCTCCGCGGTCGGCGGCGCCGCGGCGGAAGCAACCCACACCCTGGCGTCGCGCCGCTCCATGATCTTCGGCGACGAGGAACCCGTCTCTCCCTCGATCCCCGCGCTGAGCCCCACCGAGCAGCAGGCCGGCGCGTCGAGCGCCCAGGAACCCGCCGAGCGCGACACGGCCTCGGACGAGGACACGACCAAGGATTCAGTGACCGCCCTCGTCGACGGCCCCACCAAGCAGCTGCCCACACAGGCGACCTCGTACTCCTTCGCGGATCAGGACCAGGCCGAGGCCGAACGCCCGCGCCGCCGCTCCCTGCTGGGCGCCGACGATGACGAGCGCGACGCCGCCACCCTGGCCGCGATCGCCTCCGCCAATCGCGACCGCTCCGAGAACACGAAGGAGCCCGCCGGGCTGGACGACGAGCTCTTCTCCGCCGCGCCGGTCATCACCGAGATGCCCTCGCGCCGTGGAGCCCACTTCCTGTCCCTCGTGCTCTTCCTCGTCCTCACGCCGCTCGGCTGGTACCTGGCTTCCGACGCCGGCGCACGCATGACGCTGGCCGACGCCGCCCCCATGTACTCGGGCGTCGCCTCGATCCTGGCGCTCGGCGAACTCCTCGGAGCGATCGTCGTCGCCGTGATCCTGTTTGCCACCGCGCGCCGCTCCTCCCTGGGCGCGTGGATCATGGGCGTGGCCACCCTGATCGTCGGCCTGCCGTGGGTGCTCGCCCCCGGCATGACGGCCTCGTCCCTGCTGGCTTCGCTGAACGCCCTGAGCGCCTCCAGCTCCCTCGGCGCGAATCTCTCGCACCACCTGCAGGCGTCCGGCTACTCCGGTCGTTTCGCGATCCTGGGCATCGTCCTCATGGGCGTGGGCTACCTCTCCCACTCCGCGCGCCGCACCGGCCGCGCCGAGGAGGCCCTGCGCACCTCGATTGAGGCCGTCAACCCGGCAGGCGCCTTCTATTCCAAGCGCGCACGCAAGAAGGCAGCGAAGGACCTGAACAGCAAGTGAAGACCCTGATTCCCGCCAGCGCGATCGAGCTCGAAGGTCCGTGGACTCATCGGCACGTGAGCGCTGGGGGCGCCACATTCCACGTCGCCGACATGGGCCAGGACATGGACCATGCGCTGGTACTCCTGCACGGTTTCCCCGAGCACTGGTGGTCCTGGCGTGAGGTCCTGCCCCTCCTGGCCGATTCGACGTCGCGCGTGTTTGCTCTCGATCTGCGCGGCTTTGGAACCTCCGACCTCACGCGCGGGGACTACAACCTTACCCAGCTGGCCACCGACGTGATCGGGGTCGTGCGCTCGCTTGGCATCGCTTCCTTTTCCGTGGCTGGCCTCGGCATCGGGGGAACCGTCGCGTGGATGATCGGCGCTCTCGCGCCGCTCGAACTGCGCTCGGTCGCCGTCCTGTCGGCCCCGCATCCGCTGGGCATCCAGCCCATCATTGGGCGCGCCCCCTGGGCGGGTGGCCGCGTCCTGCAGGGGCGCCTCGCCCTGCCCACGGGACGCGAGCGCGCCCTGCGTTCCGGCTCGCTCGTGACGACCGTCTACCGAGCGTGGGCCTCGCCCGCGAACGTGGACGGCCTCGTCTCGCAGTCGGGCACCTACCGGGCGGCACTGCGCCGACCCTTCGCCGCACACACGGCCCTGCGCGGACTCCAAGCGACCCGCTCGCTGTCGCGCGAGGTTCGCCGTACCCTGTCGGAGCCGCTGCAGGTGCCAGTCCTGTCGATTGTCGGCCGAGACGACGGCGCGTGGTCTACCCTCGATCACGCGGCGGACGCGCAGTTTGTCGACGCTCCCCTGACCCAGATTGTCATTCGTGAGGCCGGGCACTTCCTGCCCGAGGAGGCGCCCGTGGCGGTCGCCGAGGCCTTGGCGCGGCACGTCGAAGCGCACGCACTGTAGCCATTTTCATTAGACAGCTCACACAAATCGCGGAATGAAACATGTTTCACGTGATAGATAGGGCATAATGGTGTGATACGCGGTACCTCCTAGTGAGCGGTGCAACGCATGGGACTCGCCGCGCAGTCCAAATCGGAACGCCCGAGCAACTCGGGCACGAGCGGAAGGAGCTCCACACCATGATCGGTGACGGAAACTTCATCAGCCAGGTGCCGCTGTTCGGTGGCCTTGATGATGCACAGCAGGTGTCCCTCCAGCAGAAGATGGGTCATACGACCCTGCGTCGCGGTGAGACCCTCTTCGACGAGGGCGATCTCGGCGATCGCCTCTACATCGTGACCGAGGGCAAGGTCAAGCTCGGCCACACGTCGAGCGACGGCCGCGAGTCCCTCCTCGCCGTCCTCGGCCCGGGCGAGATCATCGGCGAGCTGACGCTCTTCGATCCGGGCCCGCGTTCGACCACTGCGACCGCCGTCTCCCCGGCGTCGCTGCTCTACCTCGAGCACGAGGACCTCATGCACGTGCTCGACACGAACCCCACGCTGGCCAAGCACATGCTGCGCGCCCTCGCTCAGCGCCTGCGCCGCACCAACGAATCTCTCTCCGACCTCGTCTTCTCCGACGTCCCCGGCCGCGTCGCCAAGGCCCTCCTGGACCTCGCCGACCGTTTCGGTACCGCGACCGACAAGGGCGTCCATGTGCCCCACGACCTCACGCAGGAGGAACTGGCCCAGCTCGTGGGTGCCTCGCGCGAGACCGTGAACAAGTCCCTCGCCGACTTCGTGTCGCGCGGCTGGATCCGCCTGGAGGGTCGCGCCGTCACCCTCCTCGACGTCGACCGCCTGGCGCGCCGCGCTCGCTAACCATCAGCTCGCAGGTTGGGCCCGACACCCCGCGGTGTCGGGCCCAACGCTTTGCATGACGACAAAGAACGAGGCCGTAGCCCCTCGTGCGATGTACGCACGCGCCAGCCACGGCCTCGTTTGTCTGCGCTGACTCGTAAGTCAGCGATGGTCCGTCGACCTAGCCCTCAATCGGACGCTTGAGGTAGGCGACCAGGTTTTCAGAGCCCGTGGGGCCCGGGATCACCTGGACGAGTTCCCACCCGTCGGCTCCCCACTGGTCGAGGATTGCTTTCGTCGCATGCGTGAGCAGCGGAATTGTGGCGTATTCCCATTTAGTCATGGGGCCATTCTACCCGCCATCTGCGGACGCACAAAGGACAAGACCTTCGGGACGTGCGGACTGCGCAGCTCCTGGGCTAGCGCTTCATCCGAGGAACGCAGCCACTCCAGCCAATTTTCCGCATGGGGATAGTGGCGCAGAATCGCGCGTCGTTCCCGTTCTGTGAGGCCGCCCCACACGCCGTAGTTCGCTTCGGATTCCAGGGCATCGGCAAGGCATTCGAGGCGCACCTCGCACTCGTAGCAGCGCAGGCGAATCTGACGCTGGGATGCACCCTGAACGAAGAGCGCGTCCGGTTCGATGGACGCGCACAAAGCGCGCGCGACCCAACTTTGGTCGTCGCCGTGGGTTGACATCGCGGATCTCCACTTCACTTTACTCCGAGCCCTATCATGTGACCATACACACAGACTATTGTGGGTGCAAACGGTGCGGCCTCCTATTAAGCGATACCGGGTGACCGATCAGGCAACTTTCACGCGTCGCCACACTCCAGATGTCCCGGGCGACACGTAAGCTAGAACCATGTCGCACACTCATTCTCGCGCTGTCCGGCCGACCCAGCTGTTCGCCCTCCTGCTGGCGTTCCTGAGCGTCTCCTCGCTCATGGGCGTCGTCGGAGCAGGCATGCTCGTCCCCGTCGCCGGACCGACCGCGCTGGTTGCGAAGTCGGTTCCCTCCGTGTTCAACGAGCTACCCGGCGACCTGCAGACGGTGGCACCCGCCGAGGAATCACAGCTTCTCGACTCGTCCGGCGGCGTGATCGCACACTTCTACGACAAACAGCGCATCGTCGTTCCCAGCGCGAACATCTCCGACGTCATGAAGAAGGCGATCATCGCGATCGAAGACAAGCGCTTCTACGAGCACAACGGCGTGGACGCCACCGGCATCGCGCGTGCGCTCGTGACAAACCTGGGCGACTCGGGCCGCCAGGGCGCCTCGACGATCACCCAGCAGTACGTGCGCAACTCGCTGGCGGAACGCGGCTACCTTGAGGGCGATGCCGACCAGGTCAGCGCCGCCACCGAGCAGACAACCGAGCGTAAGCTCCGCGAGATCAAGTACGCGATGGCTCTGGAAAAGACTCTCTCCAAGGACGAGATCCTCACGGGCTACCTGAACATCGCTCCCTTCGGCCCGATCACCTACGGCGTCGAGGCCGCCTCGCAGCGCTACTTCTCCAAGTCGGCCTCCGAGCTGAACTACCTGGAGTCCGCCCTCCTCGCCGGCCTCGTTCAGTCTCCCGTCCAGTACGACCCTCTCACCCACCCCGACGCCGCACAGGAGCGCCGCGACACAGTCCTGGCGACCATGTTGGAGCAGGGCGTCATCACGCAGGAGGAGTACGACGAGGGCATCGAGACCTCGATCGACTCGATGCTGAACCCGACCGTATCCTCCGAGGGCTGCTCCGGCGCGGATTCCTCCAAGGCGTATTTCTGTGACTACGTCCTTGCTCAGTTCCTGGAAGACCCAACCTTTGGCGCCACGCGCGTCGAGCGCGAGCGCATGCTCAAGACTCAGGGCATCACGATTCGCACCACGATGGATCCCACGAAGCAGGACGCCGCCTACTCCTCGCTGACGAACACCATTCCCGTGGGCGACGCCTCCGGGCTCAACGACGCCCTCGTCTCCCTGGACCCGCGCTCAGGCCGCGTCCTGTCGATGGCTCAGAACACGACCTACGGCATCGAGGCTGGCGAAACGATGTCGAACTACTCGGCCGACGGCAACTTCCAGGTCGGCTCGACCTTCAAGGTTTTCACCCTTCTTCAGTGGTTCAAGGAGGGCCACTCCGCCTACGAGACGGTCGGCTCGGCGAACACTTTCTACCCGAACGGGTCCTTCAAGTGCGACGGCCGCTCCATCACGACCGAGGGCTACCAGGTCAACGACCTCGCGGGTAAGACCGGCACCATGAACGTCGTGCGTGCCACCGGCCAGTCTGTCAACCAGGCCTTCGTGAACATGGCTTCCCGCGTCGACTTCTGCTCGATCTTCGAAACGGCCTACGACATGGGCATTACCGAGGACGGCGAAGTTCCCTCCCCCTTCCCGGCCAACATCCTCGGCTCCGTGTCCAGCTCCCCGCTGCAGATGGCGTCCGTGTTCGCGGCGATCGCGAACTCCGGCCAGCAGTGCACGCCGCAGTCCATCGAGTCCGTGACCGACCGCGACGAGAACGTCCTGAAGGAATTTTCCGCGGACTGCAAGGAGGTCATCTCCCCCGATGTTGCCAACAAGACCGCGGCCCTGCTGACCGCGTCGGCCGGCCAGTACTACACGTCCACGCGTCTGGGCGACGGGCGCCCCTTCGCAGCAAAGTCGGGTACCACCGACGGCCACGCCAACACGTGGCTGACGGGCTTCACCCCCTCCATCGTGACGGCGGCCTGGGTGGGCCACGGCGACAACTCTTCCCAGGAAGTTGGCCCCGTGACCATCAACGGGCGCTACTACGGCGAGATCTACGGTGAGACCTTCGTCGGCCAGAACATCTGGGCGCCCTACATGACTCAGGTCCTGGCGGGCACGCCCGTCGAGGCCGTATCGAACGCGAACATCGGGGCGACCACGCCCCGCACTTCGACTCCCACGCCGGCACCCACGAGCAGTGGTAACTGACATGGCGCCGACGCTCGCCCAGGCCGCGCCCTCGTCCCAGCAACGAGGCCGTGGCCTCCTGCGCACTGCGGGCGCGCTGATCGGGGGGCTTGGGCTCGCAGGTATCGCTGCGGGCGGGGCTGCGCTGGCCTGGGGGTCGGTCGAGCGCACGATGCCCACCCTGCGCCGCTACGACGTGCCCGTCGAGGCTGACGTTCCCGAGGTGACGATCCTCCAGATCGCGGACCTGCATCTGTTCGCGGGTCAGGAGTTCCTGCTTCATTTCCTTTCGGATGTCGCTTCCTCAGAGCGCTTCGACATGGTTGTGGCGACGGGGGATAATTTCGGCTCGACTGAGGCACTCGACATGGTGATGGATGCCTATCGGCCTTTCCTGTCGTATCCGGGCGCGTTCGTCCTGGGTTCGAACGACTACTACTCTCCGATCCCCAAGCGGTGGAGCCGCTACCTGTCGCGCTCCACGCCGCACCCCGCGCGCGTCGTTCCCGACCTGCCGTACCTGCCCATGGTGCGCCATCTGCTGGGCGCCGGGTGGCTGGACCTGTCCAACGCCGCCGGGACCCTCGCCGTTCCCGGCGGGACCGTGTCGCTGCTGGGGACCGACGACGCGCACATCCACCGAGACCGCCTGGGTGCCCCGGCCTCGTCGTGGGTGCAGCCCGGTGTCCTGCACCTGGGCGTCACGCACGCGCCCTACACGCGGGTCGTCTCCGCGCTTACCTCGGCCGGTTCGGACCTGATTCTGGCGGGCCATACGCACGGCGGCCAGATCGGCATCCCGGGTGGCGGCGCGATCATCACGAACTGTGACATCGCGCGCCGCTACGCCAAGGGCTTGAACTGCTGGGAGGCCCCCGACGGCTCCCAGTCCTGGCTGCACGTGTCTGCCGGTCTGGGGACGTCCCCCTACGCGAAGGTTCGAATCGCGACGCGGCCGGAGGCATCGATCATTCACGTCCACCCGGCGTAGCCCGCGTGCACGCGCCACTCTTTTTGCGGCGTGGCACACACTTCCGCTGCTCTGTTCATCTCGGTTTGGGATTATCGGCGAGGTGAGGCTATACTCGAACGGCACCGGGGTGTGGCGCAGCTTGGTAGCGCGCTTCGTTCGGGACGAAGAGGCCGTGGGTTCAAATCCCGCCACCCCGACGGTGAGTCGCCGGGACCGTTTGGTCCCGGCGACTTTTTATTGTTGCTGCGGGCATGGCATGGGGAGCGTCTCGCGCGCCCGGCCACCAGCGCCCGCTCGCATGAACCTGTGCGCAGGACGCCGATGCTCACCACACCCAAGCGCATGGCGCCAACAGCAAGCCGTCGGTGTGTGGGATCACCCCACGGCTGCCTCGCCCTTCGCCCAAAAGCGATAGACTTTCGGCGTACCCATCACCTACGTTCTAGGAGTACCCCCATGAAGCGTCGCATTGCCGCAGCCGTCCTCGTCGCCCTCCTCCCCCTCGGCATGGCCGCCTGTGGCTCCCAGTCCAAGGCCGATGCCTGCAAGGAGATTGAGAAGGCGATGAACGATGCCGCCGAGGCCATGGTCTCCGCTGCCCAGGACATGACCACCAACTCCGATGCTCAGGCTTCCTACAACTCGATCGCGGAAGCCTACGAGGCTGCCTCCAAGAAGATCACCAACAAGGAGATTAAGACCTCCGTGGATCAGGTGGCGCAGGATTGGCGCAAGGTCGGCGAGCATGTCTCCGCCGTTGCCAACATGGACCTTTCCAAGATGAACGAGTACATGCAGGCCGTCGAGGATATGTCGGCGCACCAGGATGCTCTCTTCGAGACCTGCGGCTTCTCCCAGGCAGGCAAGTGAGCCATCTCTGACGCCGTCAGTACTGCGTGGAGGGGCGACCCGTTGGGTCGCCCCTCCACGCATACCTAGCGCAACCGGCCAGTACCGTACAGGTGTGGCACGCCCGAACTGGTCTCGACCTCACCGACTCAGGAGCGTTCGGAGGACGATGTCGGGCACAGAAGGGCATCTGAGACTGAGTCTGACGTGGACATGTCACCCGCGCATTCACCGATCGTTAGTTGATGTTGCGCCGCATCTCATGGAGCACACCAGTCTTGTATTTCACAGGAAACCTTCACTAAACTAAGGGCATGCACAGTGCCGCGCCGAACGCCCCTTCCGCCCACGCTCGCCCCAAGGAGCAAACCTCGGGCAGCGCGCGCGGACGGTCCCACAATCGCCCCAAGGTGCGACACCAGAAGAACCCCCGCATGCGCGAGCTGCAACGCAACGGCTGGCTCTCCGACCAACACGGCGCGTGGACGATGATGGCTTTCCCGCCGCTGCTCGGGTGGGCACTATCCTTCACTTTCTCGTGGATGGTCGTCCTCATGCTGGTCGCATGGGCGATGGCATTCCAGATGTTCTCCGCCGTGTGCCTGTGGGTGAAGACGCCCGCCAAGCGCCGCGCCCGGATTGCCCCGGCGGTCATCACCTACGCCGTGCTCGCGGCGCTCCCCGGCGCCACCCTCCTCGCCATGCGTCCGCAGCTGCTGTGGTGGGCGATCGCCTTCGCGCCCCTGGCCTCGTCCGCGCTCTACCTCGTGTGGAAGGGCCGCGAGCGCTCCCTGGGGGCCCGCGCGGCCTCGATCCTGGCGGGTAACATCATGGGCCCCGTCGCGTTCTCGCTGGCGATCGCAGACGGTTCACCGTCTGCGGTGACGCTCCACGCGTGGGCCACGTGCGCCGCGTTCGGCCTGCACTACATCGGCACGGTTCCGCTGGTTCGTTCGATGATCCGCGGCCGCAAGGATCCGCGCTGGGCAATGGGTTCCACGCTGCTGCACGCGGCATTCACGCTGTGCGCGGCCGTGGCGTGGTGGTTCGGCCTGCTGGCGATCTGGCCCGTTCTCATGTGGGCGTGCCTGACTGCGCGCGCGTGGGTGATGCCAACTCTGAACCGGAGGCGCGCGCGCCCCTTCTCTCCCAAGCTCATCGGATTCAGCGAGCTCGGCTGGTCAATTCTCCTCATTGTCTCGCTGCTGATCCCTTAATCCGCTGGACCCCGCTGGGTGGTCGTGGGCGCGTCCGATACGTCGGGCGCGCCCATTCGCGCATGCAGCCCTATACGCCGATGCCCGCTGTGCGCGCAAATTCAGCGGCCACCGCGAGGAAGCGGTCGTTTTGCTCGCGCGAGCCGACCGAGACGCGCACGCCCACGCGGAAGGGGCGCACGATGAGGCCGACGCGCGCGCATGCCTCGACGAGGCCGTAGACGTCACCACGGATCAGGTAGAAGTTCGACTGACTGTCGGGGATGTCGTAGCCGAGGTCGCGCAGCGCCGGGATGATGCGCTCGCGCTCGGCGATGATCTCGGCGACCGCTCGCTGCACGCCGTCAGCGTCCTTGAGGGAGGCGAGGGCCGCGACGAGGGCGAGGGAGCTGACGCCAAAGGGCACGAGGAGGGCCTGGATCGCGCCGATCACCTCGGAATCGCCGATGGCGTAGCCGACTCGCACGCCCGCCAGGGCGTGTGCCTTGGAGAAGGTGCGCATGACGATGACGTTGGGGTGTTCCTCAATGAGGGGGACCGCGGTGCGCACGCCGGGCTTGGTCGCGAAGTCGATGTAGGCCTCGTCGACGATGATCATGACGTCGTCGGGCACCTGCGCCACAAAGGAGGCAATCTCCTCGTAGGTGAGGGCAGGGCCGGTCGGGTTGTTGGGCGAGCAGACGATGACGGCGACGGTGTCAGGGTTGATGGCTGCACGCATGGCGTCGAGGTCGTGGGCGCCATCCGCGAGCAGCTCGACGGGCACGGGGTCACCGCCCACGGAGGGAATGGCGATCGGGTAGGACTCGAAAGAGCGCCAGGGGAAGACGACCTGGCTGCCGGGCTGGCAGACAGCGGACAACGCCGCGACGAGGATCGCCGAGGAACCGGTTCCAACACACACCTGATCAGCGCCGACCCCGAAGCGCTCGCCGAGCGCCTCACGCAGGGGCACTGCCGTCAGGTCCGGGTAGCGGTTGATCGTCTCAAGCTCGCGGGCAATCGCCTCCAGCACAGCGGGGCTTGGCGGGGTCGGCATCTCGTTGGAGGAGATCTTGACGGCGTCGGGCGCCGACTTGCTGGGCTTGTAACGAGGCAGGGAGAGGACGGCGGGCCGGAAGCGCAGGTTACTCATGTGTGTAGTCGTAGCCCATGGGGGTGCGCCATGCAAGCAACGTCCCACTGCGCAAGAATGAGCATATGGATTTCATTGCACGTTTGTTGGCCACGATGGCCGGCCTGTGGGTCACTATCCATGTGGTGTCGTCGATTTCGATCGACTCCTCGTCGGCGTCGGAAACCGTGGTTGTTCTGGCTGTCGTCGCCCTGGTATTCACTGCGGTGAACTCGATCATCAAGCCTGTGGTGACGACTCTGGCGTTCCCCCTGTACCTCCTCACTTTCGGCCTGTTCGCCCTAGTGACGAACTCGCTGCTGTTCTCGCTGACGGGCTGGCTGTCGACGTCTCTTGGCTTCCCCATGACGACGGGCGGCTTCTGGTCGTGCCTGGCGGGCGCGGTCATCACCTCCGTGGTGTCCTCAATCGTCTCTGGCATCCTGCGCGACAAGAAGGACAAGAAGGACTGAGTGTTCCCGGTCTCTTTCTCGAGGCGTATCACTTCTCGGTGATGCGCCTCGTTTGATAGTGGTGGACGGTGGTCTGCGTGTTCTGGGTGAGGCCGAGCGCCTGGGTGCGCCTGGCCTCGGCGGCTGCCAGAGCTCCGAGGCCGGGGTCGGACGAGGTGTGGGCGGCATCCAGGGAGGCGCGGATCTCCTCCACGTAGACGGAGGCGGAGTGTGAGGAGGGCACGGGGTCCTCGGTGTCGCAGGTGGCCTCATAGTCGTGGAACATGACGGTCGTGACGTTGTCCCCGCGCGTGGCGTTTCCATCCAGGCCGGGGACGATATCGCCAGAGTTTTCGTAGGCGAGGACGGGTACGTCGTCGGGGGCGATCGTCGCCGTGGGAGAACCGGCGGTGACGACAGAGACGACGTTGTAGCGGGCGCGCACGTCCGGGTCGGCGGCGAGTTGGGCGGCCATGATTCCACCCTGGGAGTGCCCGGCGAACTCGACGGCTTCGCCGGGTGCGATGCCCGCGTCCTTCATCGCCTCTTGGATGGCTGCGAGTTGGTCGGATGACATGCCGCCCACGCCCTGGAGGTTGGTGGTCATGTCCTGCGGTCCCTTCTGCCCGACGGCAAACGATTGGGTGCCGCGGATGTCGACGGTCCACGAGCGCGTCTGCGTCCCGTCCTCCCCCATCGTGACGTGCTCCTCGATGGCGATCTCGCCGTTGTCGGCGTCGCCCCCGTGCATGTCGGTGATGTGTTCGATGAGGTCGGCGCTGGTGGCCGCCCCCTCGTAGTGAGTGTCGGGCGCAGCGTCCGGCATCGACTCCAGTGTCGCGGTTGTGCGTTCTCGTACCTTGTCGGGCCACAGCCTCAGTCCGATCCCACCGTAGTGGACGCGCGTGTCCCCGTCGGCTGCCTTGATTGCGACCCCATAGCTCGCCCCGCTTCCCCACCCGAGGGCCGTTACTACCGTCGCTCCCAGTGCCGCGATGCCGGAGGACGAGGCCGTCGAGGTCGAGTTGAGGTCCTGGCTGACACCCAGGCCCGCAAGAATGCCCGCGGCAAGCCTGTAGTGGGGTAGCGAGTTTACATCCAGGGCGAATCTGCCGAGGTCGCGCTGGAAGCGGGCGCCCGAGGCGTCATCCCTGTGATAGGCGAACAGCAGGCCGTCGATGCCCGTGTTGTACAGGTCCCATGCGCCGACGAGGTCCCTCGGTAATGGGGCGAGGACCGCGGGCACCCACGGGAGACCTGCCCGGGTGGCTGCGTCCTGGGCCGCGTGGTAGCCGGCGCTCACGAGCGGAGCGCCCGGTCCCCCTGGGAAACTCATCCACCTGGCGATGCCGAGGGGGGTGAGCTGGGGCCCCATCGGGCTGCCGGGGACTGCTTCCCACAGGGACGCGCCCGCCTCCGCGTCTCCGTATGTCAGGGACGCGTCCTGGAGCTTCCACAACAGTTCGTCGATGCGGGACTCGAGGAGGTCCAGTGCGGTCAGCGCGCCGCGGATCGCGTCTACGAGGACGGTGCCGGCCAACGGGTTGGCGGGCGCGCCCGCCTCCGCCTCCCATTGGGCTACGGTGAGGGCGGCCCGGGTGGGTCCGATAACGAGCAGCTTCCTGTACGTCAGCTCTGTGTGTGCGGCGCACAGCTCGTTGACGTCGACGCTGAAGGGCCCGGAGACGATGGACACGTCGCGATGCGGATCGAAGGGCACGGTCACCATCTCCCCGCCAGGGCCATGCCGATGCCCGCCATGCCGGAGGTCGGCATGGCGGCTTGCCCGGCGGCCAGGGCCTTGGCGCATTCCGCTTCAAAAGAGGGAACCAGGTCCAGGGCATGCGAGATGTCCTCGAGAACCGTTTGTGCCTGCGCGAGAGCCTCGTCGCGCCTGGCCCGGTATCCCTCTCCTGCTGTCCCCGTCCATTGGGGACACGAGGAGTCCGCGAGCGCCGCGCGCAGATCGTCGACCAGTCCGTGGGCGGAGTTGAGGGGCCCGGCGGGCCCGAGCGCATCGATGAGCATGGGGCCTCCCTTCCTTGGAAATGTTGTAGTAACGGCGACAACGCTACGCTCGCCAGGTGGCAGGGTGCCACCCGCTGGACGCCCCCTGTGGATAAGCGCCCCACGCCACGCGCTCCTGTGGATGGGAGACTCATCCGCGCCTGCCCTGGGGAGGATTGACGGACACCCCGGGAGAGCCCCGCGAACGACGAGCCGCGTGACCCGTCCCGGGCCTCGTGCGTTACCCACGCCACGAAGCGCCGCGCGGACTGAGCGTCCCGATGCCCCCTTGTTCTGGGAAGATAGGAGGCATGAGCGACACGATGACACTGTTCTCCACTGCCCACGGCTATTCGGATCTGGCGGGCGGGGGTGAACCGCTCAGCCCGCTGGACGGCCGCTACCGCGCGGTCG
>ERZ772930.167-NODE-167-length-24216-cov-4.77501_pt1 | contig 24216 bp, 25 predicted proteins | sample MGYA00511685_ERZ772930 | MGnify/ENA primary metagenome ERZ772930 (study PRJEB29015, sample SAMEA2738053) | human oral metagenome | biome: human oral; feature: human-associated habitat; material: saliva | place: China | collected 2226 ... | reverse complement strand
AAAACTGCCGATATTATGATGGGTAACAATGAGCCTAAACCACATTATATGGCTCAGGAAGATGTTAGGTCTAAAGCCAAAGGTAGACTTGATAGAGTAGCAAACAACTTTGCTTATATAAATTCTTTTGACGAGTCTATGAGGCAGAAAATCATAAACATTGGAAATACTTCAGAGACTATTGAAATTGCAGGAAAGGCTGTTTACTTTAAACCATTCCTTGTTTTAAACAATGCAGATATGGATAGTTCCTACGTTAAAGATATGTTCGATAGGTGTGCTAAAGCCAATGTGGGTAGGGCTGAAATAATAAATGACAACCTTGGAGAAGTATATACAGATGCCAATGGAAATGAAGTTAAAACTCTTCATAAAGGTGTTGGTTTTGATGGTTACCTTAAACTTGTTGGTGCTGAAGGACTTCAGGCAATCACTGGAGAAAGTAGCAGAATTGCTAATACGGTAGTAGCAAGGTTAGGATATAAGGGAACTTGGTTTGACTTTATAACCGATTTAAGACCAGACTGGCTTTTCACTGTTGAGGATATTGTTAATGCTCTTGGAGGAAATGAAGTTGCTTTGAGAGACCCAAGTACAAATCCAGTAACTAGGGAGATGTATCGATTTGATAGGGGTATGTTCTCTGTTGAGAGTGTAGCCTCATTTGAAGACGGGTATGTTGAAGAAGAGGAAGAGTTCAGCGACTACTCAAGTGCAGGAGATGTTGAGAGACCTGAAATGTCCATTGAAGATTATGGAGATTTGATGGGAGTAAAAACAAGAGTTGATGCAGATATGGCTGGTGTCTTTAATGATGGTGGTGCAAGTGAAAACATCAACTTCTTTACAGAACCTATTCGAGATGGATTAGTGGTTGATAAGAGTCTTGAAGATGCTTTAGCCTTATTGAGAGCTAGGGGCTTTCAAGTTAGCAACTCAGATGGGGTAGGTCTTGAAGAAGACTTTGAAGGTGGCTTAGCAGAGGATTACGCAGATGACTTTGAAGCAACTGAATTCAATGAGAATAGTGTTATTGAAGGTCAGGAGATTGAGTCTTTGGTTAAGTTAGTAACTATGGACGCCTTGGAGAAATTTGGTGGACTTGGAAACATAGTATCTCTCAAGGTTGTTGGAGGAACTTTGTTCCTGAATGGGTATGCTTACCGATGCTCTTTGAGTAGTGATTTGAGAAAGAGGCTCAGCTACGATTTAAGAAGAGAGATAATGACGGGAAATGTCTGCAGGCTTTTTGACTATGGATGCATTTTGGAAATGCCAAGACTGAGAGACCTTGAGTTTGATAGTGCTAGTTTCGTGTATGATTATGTGTCAATCGCTTGTGGGTATGGCTCTATTTTAGAACCAGGAATGTTCTTTAGGGATTGTCAAGCACTGCAGTCTTTGAAAATAGCAGGAAGACTTTGGGGCAGAGATAGTGAAGGTTTGGAAAGTGATGAAGTATTCTCAAAAGCTAAGAGAGCTACACAGATAGCCGATTCTTCCGAGCACTTGATGTCTAAGGCTTGTGGAAAAAGCTGGAACTTCTCTAAAGAGATTATAAAAAAGAAAGACTATGGCAACTTTGTAAGGGTAGGTGGTTTCTTATTAGGAGCTACAGCAGCTGGAGTAGCAGGTGGGGCTTTCGTAGGTTCAAAAGTTGGTAGAGGCTTGTTCAGAGGTGGAAAGAAGTTTGTTGGAGGCTTGAAAGATTTATGGAGTGAGTCTAAAGAATTCTAAGAGGGTATGGCTTTCGAGTTTAAAATAATGTAAACTATATGAGAAGGGTGGTGGTGCTAAAAGATGTTTGAAAGTGATTTAAGGTTACTTGGTTTGGAAAGTGGTGCAAGTGACGAAGACATAAAGAGAGCTTTTAGAAAGAAAAGTTTAATCTACCACCCTGATAGGAATGGTGGCAATGCTGAAATGTTTCAACGCTTGGTTGAAGCTAAGGAGAGGCTTTTAGGGAATGGTGCTAACTTAGGCAGAGTTGGCAGTGTTCAAAAAAGAAAAAGGTATGTCCATAAAAGTATTTTTTCTATAAAATTGGAGGATTAGGAAGTATGAAGGTAGTAAGAAATGATGTAGTTTCACTTAACTGGGATGCAGAAGGTTTTGTGCAACATAAGAAGGAAGGTTTCATTGGTTGTACATTTGAAACTGGTGGTGTAGATGTTCTATTCATTGACCAGAATGCAGTGCTGGTTGTTGATGAAGAGGGCAACCCATTCAGCAAGAACGAAATCGTAGATATGCTGAAGTCTGCAGTTAAGGATGGAGATTCACCTTGGGGTGTGGTAGTTGAGCCAGGATACATTCCTCTTGGTAAAATCTATATCGACGATGATGGTTCAACTTCTATCAGGATGGAAGAGAACCTCTCAGGGTATGACATCGATATGGATGAAATCGAGAGAAGACTTGAAGACCTTGCAGGGTATTGGACTCCGATATTCGAATAATGGAAGTTTAAACCACCTACACTGGGCAACTCGAGAGGGTTGCCTTTTTAATTAAAAAGAATTGGAGGAATGAGAAGTGTTAGTAGTTACGGTGCAGAATAGACAATTTATTAATAAATACCTTGCTGGAGAAGAAGTTGCACCTCGTTGGGAGAGAAGTGTTTTTGTGGAGAAAGAGCTTGCAGTACTGGAGAGAACAATTGTTCAGGAAGGCAAGAGAAAAGGAATAGATTTATCTAAGGGTATGTTTTGGGCTTGGGCAAGAAATCCTTTTTATGAGTTTCAGCAGAAGTCGGCTTTTTATGACGAAGAGGCTATGGATGTATTAATATTGGATTTACCTGTTTCTGAGTTGGTTCTTTCGGATTTTGATGTTTGGAACGAGATTATGGATGATGTATTGTTGGGAAAATGTGTTTCTTTTAAAGATGTGGCTAGATTGTTTGATGTTAACCTAATTCGTGATAAGCATTGTGTTCAGGCTTGTTTTAAAGAATTCAAAAAGGGGCAAATTGTAGATAGGATAAAATATGTTGATTTCCTGAAAAGTTTATCCTTTGTGAGAAACTTTGGTGTTTATGATTAGATGGTGTAAAAAGAAATTTTTGGAATGGGATTGGGTACGGCTTTTAGAGAATTTAGGAAAATTTAGGAAGTATTTGGGGAGATTTAGGAAGTTCGCAAAATTGAAAATCGTTTTAAAGGTGGAAAATCGCTCTTGTGGGCGATTTTTATTTTTGAGTGCCTTGTAGTAGCAGAGTTTGGTTTTTGTCGGTGTGTGCGTGTGTTTTGGGGGTTAAAATTGGTTTTGTTTTTTACCCCTATTTTGGTGGGGTTTTTTGGGGTCTGTGGGGTTCGGTGGGGGATTCTAAGGAAGAAATAATGTTATTTCTTTCCCAGAAAGGTTAGAAGTGTAGAAATTTTTAGGAGATGGTTGTAGCTAACTGTGAGAGTTTGTTAAGCTAGTTGCAAGGAGGATTTGGGTGGTTTGTGAAAGACAAACTGGGTATGGCTCTTAATGAGTTTTAGACAAATGCAAATTTAGAAATTGGAAAAAAATATTTAGATTAAGGAAAGAAAAAAGTTAGAAACAGACAAATGTAAATTTAGATTTAGGAAAATCACCTAAAAAGTAAGAATGAAATTAAAAATTGGTAAGAGGATATATCGTGCGAGGTTGCGATTTTGGTTTGTTTTGTTATTCGCCACTATTATAGTAGTGTCTAGCGTGGTTATGTGCCTTGCTGATGCGAAAGAGGGAAATTCCGTTTGGGGTACACCTAAAAGTATAAAGGGTATACCTCAGACGATCCAAACTAAAGTGGAGGCAGATGAAAAAGTAGAGAGTGCTACGGAGGAAGTAGACGAAAGTCAAAATGAAGAGACGGAGAAACCTCAGGGTACGGGCTTTGGCTTAACTTTTGGAGAGGAAAGTCGTGTAAAACCTTATATGGATTTTAGATGTGTAACTTCTCCTGAGAGTGAGCAGTGGAAACTTTTACACAGTGAAAATTGTGTTAGCATTGGAAATGGTTTGATGTGTGTTGATGGTTATTATTGCGTTGCAATGGGTCAGAACTTTGGTAGTATTGGAGACCATTTTATTGCAGTTTTAGAGAAAGATAATGGAGAGAGATACGAAGTTGGTTTGATAATGGCTGATGCTAAGCAGATGTGTCACACTCGAAACTGTGAAGGCTGGGTAGGTGTTAATGGTCATGTATTTGAGATGGTTGTAGATACGGAACTTTTAAATCCATCTGCTAAAGTTATGGGTGATTGTAACTATGTTCCTGAGTTAGAGGGCAAGGTTGTTGAAATTAGAAAACTTTAACAAGATTAAGGTTGGACTCTTAGATGAGGTTCAACCTTTTTTAATTGTATTGTTTTGGAGTTAGAGAAATGTTAAACTAAATTTAACGGTGAAACGAAAGTAGTATTTATGGAGGTATTTAAATGATAAAGATGAAAGGTGTTAACCGAAGTAAAGAAGTGGTTAACTTTACAGAAGAATTGTTCAACAATATAACAAAAGATTGTGAAGTAGCGGTAAAACGCAGTATTGATTGGTTAATCTATTACTCGAGAAGAATCAACATCTTTACGATGGAGGCACTTGAAAAAGGTAAGAGTGATAAACCAACTCTTATAAAGTATGTGGTATTCTTTAAGAATGTAGAAGGTTTTACTGGAGATATAACAGCCTATCTAGATATGCATAAGAATTCTGTTGTTCTAGTTGGAAGTTTTGAAGATGGTGAGATATTTAACAGTGGCTTTGAAGATATTAAGGACCTTAAAGAGGCTGAAAGCAAGTATGAGAAAATATTTAAGGATTCACAGGAAAAAGGTGTACTAAAACAGTATGGTTGCAGTTTTGCTTATGATGTGGAGGCTTAGATAGGGGAGTTTTAGAAACAGGAAAAATAAATTTAGAAGTAGAAAATTGTAAGAGGTCGATTTCTTTCGTGTGAAGTTTGTTTTGTGTGGTTCTTGTGGGTGTGTTTGAGGTGGCTGAGAGCTTTGAAATTTGTGGGTTTTGAGGGAGTCGGAAGACTTGGGTAGGTTTGAATTTTTGTGAAAGAGTGTTTATCTGCTCAAGAAGTTGGAGAAATAAGGAAATTTGTGAGAATAGGTGGAGACTTTGATTAGTTGATGCTAAGACAGGAAGATAGGTATCTTTAAGTGGTCTTTGTTGAGACGGGCTATGTTAAGTTCGGAAAATCCGTTTGGGTACGGATAGTTAACTTGGTTTTTAGAAGATGACAAATGTAAATTTAGAAAATGGAAAAGAGTTTTGACTGGAAGACGTGTATTGAAGTACGCTGAACTTTGGCTCAAGGCTCTCTTTTAATTTATTCGTTTGAGTGGTGTTATTGGCGATTTTGATGGGTTGCTTTGTGTGGTTTGATTTGAAGATTACAAATTGTTAGTTTGTTCTTCAAGATGGTTGAGCTTTTACTGTTTGTGGTTTGTTGATTTAAGAAAACAAGAAGGAATTGGTACATTTAGTTTATTTGAAGTGAGAGAGGTGGTTGCTGAAAGTTGTGTTTCTTTCATTTGTTTTGTGAGAGTATTTATTTGTGGTTTAGATGGTTCGAAGTTTGCTTGTTGGTTAACCTTGACTCAAATTGGTTTTTAGTGTGGTTAGGTGCTTTGAAGTTGGTTTAAAAGAACCTTGTTATTTGGTAGAGGATTTTAATGTTTGAAATGGGTGCTTATTTTGTTGGATTTCTTGGTTTGAAAAAATTGGCAGAATTTTGGGTGCGTGTTTCTTTTTCCTGAAATTCGTTATGTTTTGTGGGTTTGAAGGCGAAAAGAGAACTGCGTTTTGGCGATTGTTTGAGTCAGTTGTTGGGGTTGGTTGGCAAAAATTTTTCAGTGGCTTTAAGAAGCTTAGTTTTGGTTTTAAAAACGGTTTGATGAGATGCTTGGTTGAAATATCTTTGTTTGTTTCTCTTTTGTGGTTCAAATTCTGTTTGATGGTTTAGGTTGTTGGTTGTTGGTTCTGAATTGCTTTGTCTTTTAGGAAGTGATTTTGTTCCTTTGTTGAACAACTGTTAATTTAGAAAAAGACAAATGTAAGTTTAGAAATTGAAAATTTGTTGTATTTGGAGGAAAAATGGTTAGTTTTTTTAAGAAGATGAATAGTGCTACTGCTGAGTTGAAGAAGTTGGGAAAGTGGAATCGCCTGGAGCTTGTTGAAGAGTTGAACGAATTTGTGAGAGGTTGTTCTTGGTCAAATAACAAACACCGAGTGGGTATGGTTTCAATGACTTTGGAAGGGTATGATGACGCCTTTATAGGAGCAAGTTTAGGGATTTCAGAGAGTACTGTAAGATATACCAGAGCCCAGTTGAGTAATCGTCTTTGGGATTTGTTTGGGGGCGATTTCTTTGAACACTTGGTAAATGACTCGGAAGAGATGGGTATTTGTCGTGCTAAATTGGATTGGGTTAAGTTGGTTCAAAAGGGTGATGTTCTAAGAGATTTATTTCTCCCTAACATTGCAATTCAACTAGAGAAGGTGTATAATAATAACAAATATGAAATAAAGGACTGTAAGAAAGAAGTAAAATTCCTTTTAGACTACTCAAATGCGAGAATTAAAGAAAGGTTAAATAGTTTAGACACGGATAAGTTGGCTTATATTGGTAGCTTACTGAGTGGTAAGAATGGTGCTAGTGACATAACTGAAAAAGAGATGAGCTTGTACAACCTATTTAAAAGTGGAGGAAAGAAGTGAAATGATTGCTAAGGTTTTATGCAAGGATGTTTTTAAAAGGGAGAAGTTTAACACTTACTCAGAATTGGTATTTTCTCTTGCTTTAGCGAGGGAATGCAATCGAAGGGGTATGGCATTTTCTTTTGAAGGAATGCATATTGACTTTGAACATATACCTGGAAAAGTATCTGAAGTCTTTTGGTGGGCTTGGAAGAAGAATTTAATTGAGGGTGTTGACAGTGAAATGTTAAAGTTTGAAAGAACTATTCTTGAAGAACCTTTTGATTTCAGGTCGATGAATTGGATTTCTTTGGTTGGAGATAACCTATTCTTTGAAGAAGGCGGTAAACTTATTTGGACTGAAAAGTGGGCGAGAGACCACTATCTGTTTGAAAATTCCTTGGATGAAATGGATATTTTTGATAGAATTGGTGCGTTTCCGTTAACTCTCTTGTCGGTTGTTGCAAAATACTTTTTAGACTTGCTTTTGGGTTTAGAGGGTCGAGAATTGGTTGTTAGATTGGATGGTTTTAAGGCTAAGTCACCAGTTAATTACATTAATCTTCTCCAACTAAGAAAAGAGAACAAGTGGGTATGCAAGTTTCTTACCTTTGAGTTAAATGACCTCTCTGAGAAGATGGATTTGGAGTATACGATCTTCTGTAATGAGTCGGATTCAACGGGGAAGCATAGAATTTATTCTGTCAAGGAAAAGAAAGGGATACTAGAGGGGTACGGCATCAAGGAAGGAAGCACTTTAGTTCTTTGGAAAAGAAAGGGTATGAATGCTACAAATCCTTTTGGTAGACTTATAAGTGCGTCAATTGTTGTTGTTAGGTCAATTGGCGATGTAAGTATGGTAGTTGATTCCTATGCTCTAGCTAAAACTAATGAAGAGTTCATTGAAGATTATTATGATACCGATGAGCGGGTTAGAGATATTGAGTTGAATGTAAAGAAGAATCTTCCTTGTAGGAGATTTGAACTCTCTTATTTTGGATTGGGCATTGAGGAGTGCTTTTCTACTGATGATGAGTACTTACTTTGTAAGCTGGATAAAACTGAATCAACAATCAAACTTGTTAAAGTTGGAGATATGACAGCAAGGCGAGTTATGAAGGCTTATGATGTTGTTCATTGGGTTTTCTCTCAAAATAATGTTGATTTTGATGAAGAATGGTTTAAGAACGAGTATTTTGGTACTGAGATGCCTTTATGGTCTTTAGCCACGAGTGGTTCTTGCTGATGGAGAGGGTACGGTTTTAACGAGAATAATTGTATATTTAGAAATTGACAAATGCAATTTTAGAAAATGGAAAGGTTGGTAAAAGTGTCAAACGAAGCTAATGTTTTTGATAAGTTAATGAATTACTCCTCTTCACAAACAAAAGGTGAAGTAAGTGAAAGAATAAAAGAGAAAAAAGTAATGAAGCCAACTGAGAGGCTAATTGCAAATATTGTAGATGAAAAGTTTAACATGGACCAACTTGAAGATATACTGAAAGAAAAGAACGATATGTTAATCATTTCTTGTGCAGGAAGTGGTAAGACAACTTCTTTGAACTTTAAGGTAATTTATGATGTGCTGAGTGGCGATGCTACGAGAGAAGTTGGTGTTAATGGTAGGTCTGTTAGAGTACCAGAGAAGATTTGGGTAGGTACATTCTTAAAAACAGGTGCTGAAGAGTTGAAAAACTCTATGAAGAAGTGGATAAGACAGTTTGGAATAACTGATTTTGCTGAAAGCGTTCAGTTTTCTACGATGCATGCTGAATTTAGGAGAGCTTTGGTAAACTTAGGTGTAAAGCCAGATATTATCTCTTCAAAGGATAACACAGCAATATTAAAGAAAGTATGCAATGGGTATGCTATTCGAAATGAAAAGGGTAATAACCTAAATGCAGAAGATTTAAGTAACCTTGAAACTGCACTATCTTATACCAGAAATCGTCTTGATGAGAAGAGATATGAGAACCCTATTTATAAAGATTTTCGTATGAGTGCTGATTTGATTGATTGGGTTTTAAGGGATTGGAAGGCTGAAAGGGTTGCTAAGAACTGTATGGATTTCGAGGATTTGCAGGAGTTTCTTTATGAAGAGTGCTATGTAAAAGAGAACGAGAAAGTTATTAACTACCTTGCAAGTCGCTTTAACTTTATCTATTTGGATGAGTTTCAGGATACATCACAAATTCAGTATGCTTTGATAAAGGTTTATGCATCCCATTGCAAGAAGATTGTTGCAATTGGAGATGACGACCAAACTATCTACAGCTGGAGGGGTAGTGATAATAAAATTATTTGTGAGGACTTTAGGGAAGACTTTTCTCCTGTTATAAAGGAACTTTCAGTTAATTATAGATGTCCTGAAGGGATTTTAGATGCTATCATTCCAAGCATCCAGAAGAATACTCAGCGTTATGAGAAGTCTTTAAAAGCATTCAAAAGTGGTGGCGAGTTAAAAGTTGGTTATTTTCCAAATTATCGTACAATGTGTAATTCTCTGTATGAAGAGGTTCGAAAAGATGTTATAGAAGGTAAAAAGGTTACAGTGCTTTGTAGAACCAACTCAGATGGTTTAGCTCCTGCTTTATTGTTTGATTTGAAGGGAGATATTAAGTTCTCTATATCAGGAAAAGATATGACCTTGAATAGTTATATCGGAAGGCTCTGTGTGGGTATGGTTCGTTTATTCACAGAGAAGTCGAGTGCCGATGTTAAAAGGGCATTGGAAGCTTTGACTTGGGAGACTTATGAAGTGGGTACGCTAATGAAGGCTTGTAAGCAGAGAAATATGTCATTTTGGCAGTTGCCTGAGCGTGATATTGCTTATTCTTGTCCGAGTATTGTTGATATTCTCTTGGCTTGGAAAAAAGTTCGAGAGACAAGTGGTGAGATTGAGTGTTTGAAGTTTATTCTGAAATATTACAGAGATATGGTTTTTGTAAAACAAACTCAATTTAACACTACAACAAAGGCAGTAATCGACTCATTATTGGTTGTCTTGGAGAGTGTAAAATATAGTTCTGTTGACGATTTCCTTTGGGAGATTGAAGAAATAGATGATAGATTACAGGCAAAATTAGGTAACTATGTGAAAGGGGCGAGGGTAAGGATTGCAACCGTTCACGAATATAAAGGTAAAGAAGCCGACTCGGTATATGTTTGGAATGATAGTGCAGGTAATTTCCCTTATACAAAGAATGGTGAAATAGATAAAGATGAACTTGAAGAAGAAAGAAGAGTTCATTACATAGCTTGCACAAGAGCTAAAGAGAAGATGACAATCATGGCACAAGAAAGTGGTGGTCAGTTCTTATCTGAAATGGACTTGAGTGGTGCAGGAAAGGTTGAACAAATTAAAGAGCTTAAAGGTAGTTTAAGGAAAGGTTTAGGCAGTGCAGGTTCAGATTTCGAAGAAGTATCTATGGTAGACTTGGAACAAATGGGTATGATTGTCGAGAGTCAAGAGTTTACAACTGGCGACGAAGTTCCAGACGAATTGCCAGAGGAAAGATGGCAACAGATGGTGGAAAATGAATATTTAGAATTTGAAAATTTTGAATAGTGAGGTGAAATGGTGAAGAAGTACTATCATGCAACGAACTATGCTAACTTCTCCGGGATAATGGCTGATGATGTTATAAAAGCTGGTATAGATGGGGGTGTTTACCTTTGTGATACTGCAAAAGATGCTTGTAAGTTCTTGGCTATTCGAGGGGTGAAAAGGATTTATGTTTTTGAAGTAGAAGTCAATGAGAGTCAAATGGTTGAAAGTTTTGACCATGATGAGAATTACTTTGGTTGTAAGGCATATCTTTATTTAGGAGATATTCCTTTTTCAAAAGTAACGCAGGTCTTGGTATTTAAGTAAAAGAAGGGGTGGTATAAGGTATGCTAAATGTAAGAAAAAATGAAGATAATTTTGGAGAAATATTTGCTATGGTGAAGACTAATAAGAGTGGTTCTCCATTGTATAAAGACAAATTTACAATGCTTTTTGGACATAGAAAAATGAAAAATGTCAAAAAGGGTGATGTTACCTATATGCAAGATATTGAAACTGGAGAGCTTATTGAAGGGGATTGGATTGACCTTGTTAATGATTTGAATGAAGAGTTTGAAGGTAAAAGTTTAGAGAGTTATCTTTTTGGTGAGAAGAGAAGATGTATTTCAGTAGTATCTAGAAACATTCCAGATGAACTAAACTCCAAGTTTATCGAACTTGCTAAAAGTGGTGTCATATTTTGCCCTTTAGTAAGTAGAGGGGTTGAGGCAACACATAGATTTGGGGGTCAAGGTTGTGATATGAGTGGGGGGCTTTATCTTCTTTTAAGAGGGTACAGCTTAGAAAAAGAACATGTATTTACTGCTGGGTATTTTTCTCGTGAGCAAGAGGATATTGAAAAAGGTATAAGTCTACGTAACAGTATCTTCAGTAATGCTCGCCTATCACAATTGGTGAATTTGGAAGTTATGTACACCTCACTTTACGGTTTTACAATAACAAGAGAAGGCTTAGTCAAAGTGGGAAAAGTATTCAAACTAGAAGGTTAATTTAGAAGATTAAAAGGAAGTAATTAGAAACATAAAAGTTTTAAACAGAGGTGAACAGATTGGAATGGAACGGTAGAAAGATAATTCTTGACAATTTAAGAGAAGAATTAAGTGCATATTCAGTAGACATTCAAGACGTTGTACGAAGTGCTATCCTTGATGGAATAGAGCTAGGTAGCTATGTCGAAGAATGTAGAGAAGACCCTTGGAGATTAGAGCAAATAAGACTTCTAATCAAAGAAGATTTGAAGGAAGAAGTGGGTACGGATTTGAGTGGGGCGATGCTTTATAAAATTCGTTGTCTACATAGAGAAGGTCACAACATCGAGGGGTTGAAGAAGTTATTGGCGAGTGGAATGGAAGATGAGTATGCTGAGATAGCTCTGGATTGGCACTCAAAAGGGTATGAGCTTAAAGGTTTGAAAATCTCTTGGATACCTAGACATCTGTTAGATATTTTTGAAAAAGGTCTGATGGCTAAGATGGATATGCGAGAGTTTAATACGGGTGTAGCCTATGATAAAGAGTATTTACTTGCTTTAATGAGATTGCAGTCTGATGGTAAAAGTTGTAAACTATTTGTAGATGGAACTTGGGATTTAAAAGTTTTACAGTTGATAGAGGCTAAAGCTGGAAACCTAAAACCTAATGAATGGGCAGAACTTGAAAAAAGGTTAAGAAAAGATATGGATATACAACAAGTATCAGAACTTATCAACTGCTGTAAACAGGGTATGGGTTTAGCTTGGATAGGTGAAAACGATGTCTATACGGCTAAACACCTTGGGTATATTCGTAAAGCCTTTGAAAAGAAGTTAGATTGGAAGAAGCTTGTAGGGGCAAGTAAAAGCCTTACAGAGGTTGAAGAAGCATATAATTCAATGTTAACTGAAAAAGGAAGAGTTCTGTCAGGAAGATTACACAAATTTTAGGAGGTAAAAAAGATGTACTTTTGTAACTTAGTTGGAGATGCAGGAATCGGGACGATAGAGCGTGGTAAGGGATTGAAACCCTTTGTTAATGAACATACAGATGTTACCTTTAAAGGTGGAATTGTTGAAGAGGAAGATTGCATTCGAGTAGTTAAGGATGTTGACGGTCAGTTCGGAGAACTGGGTATCAGTGTAAAAGGACTGGAAGATAGCGAAGAAAACCCTCTAATTTGGGTACTTTGTAGAGAGGCTTTTCCTTGTGTAAGATTGGAGAACTATTTTAAACATATTGTAGTTGGTGATGACTTAGTTCTCATCTGCTTGATTAGGGGAGCAATGGACTTTGGTGGAACAGTACTTGAAAGAGGAATTAGAGAGGATATTAAAGTTGAGATAGAGCATAGAGTACTGCTCGACAGCAAGAAGCTTGCTGAAATATCTGACTTTGAAGACAAGGAGATAGGAGCAAGTAAAGAAGGGTACGGCATCAACGAAACCTCAATAAAGGTTTCTAAGAGTGCTGAAAGTCCTCTGACAAGTTCAAGAATAATTAGGAGTGGTTATGTTTTAATAGACCGTCAAGGTTTCCAAAATAAGCTGAAAGAGAAACAAGAGGCTGATAGAAAGGCACTTGAGAGGCAGAGAGAAAAAGAAGCCAAGGAAGAAGCTTTAAGAGTTGAAAGAGAAGAGGCTCTCGAAAAGGAAAGAGCTCTGCGAGAAGCTAAGAGAAAGAAGAAATTAACTGAAGACTTAGAAAAAGCATCAAAAGCCGAGATAGATGAGAATGGTGCTAACTTGGGTGCAATGGCATTTTTAAAGTCAGTAGGAAAATAAACAAGATTGGAGTTGGATTTAAATGTGGCGAGCAGGCAAAACTAACAGAATTGCGAAGAAGACAATTAGACAGTTTACAAGTGGTAAAGGTGTAACTAAAGAAACAATTGGAAGTGTTGTATTGGAGATGATGAAACCTCAAAAAGAAAGGGTTCTGCGTCAATGTCAAGAACACAATCAGTGGAAGATAGAACAAATCTACGGAAAGAAGAAGGGTAGGTATCTAACAGACGACAACTACTCCTTGAAATCATTGATGGTTCTCTGCTATTCAATGAAGTTCAAGAATGATGTTCTAAATGACCTCAATGGAAATATAGTTTGGAAAGAGTATGGGAGGGCTTATTCAGGAAGAACTCTGAAGTTGATGGTTGAAAATGGTGAGTTTGATTGGCTTTTAGAAGATGAAGAGTTTATCGAAATAGTTGGAAGACTGTTCGAATTGGGTAATTGTGGTGTTTGCCCAGCTGATAGAGAAAAATGGAAAAGAAAAAGCTATTCAATGTCACTGGACTTGCCAACAATTTTTTGGAATGCTGATAACAACATGGATATATTGATGGAATTGCATTGGGAATTGGGTAAGCCTTTGGGTATGGAATTTAAAGAAGCTTGTTTATTCGAACTCTTGAGGGGAGATTATAAGGATTTTCTAAAAGATGTTTTAGCTGATTTGACAAGTAGAGAAGAATTCATGCAAAAACTATTGGACGAAGCTATAGAAGAAGATAAACAAAATATATTGGAGAAACAATGGCACTAAGAAGAGATTCTGTTAACTTAACAGCATGCGATAAAGATTTAATAAAAGTACCTCAAAAAACGGAGTATTGGGGTTTAGATTTGGTAGAGAGGGTTATAGCGGGCTTTAGTAAAGAGAAGCCCGTTTTAGTGTATTTTGACCCAGATGTAGATGGTTTGATTGCTGGATATCTAGCAGTTAGGTTTTTTAAAGAGATGGGTTTCCCAATTAGAACACACATCAATTCAAATAGAGAACATGGTTTTAAGTTGCCAGCAAAGGCAGTTAAGGGGTATGATATTGTAGCTGTAGATTTCGATATGAGCAAGGAACAATTTATGGAACTTGTTAAAGAAGGTTGCAATGTTTTACTGATGGACCACCACGATAACGATGACGAACAAATTTACTACAAAAGTGAGAATGGTTGTATGGGTCTTTGCATAAATAATCAAGATTTAGTTAATCCAGAAGAAGGACGATTTCAGAGTGGGGCTGGGGTAACTTATGAGACTCTATGTCAGGTTGGAGAAAAGTTCTTCGACAGTATGGAAGATTGGTTCGACTGCGATGAGAATAGGGCTTTGGTGGGTATAACATTACTTAGTGACAGTAGAGATATATCTAGTGAAAGAGCGAGAGATTACTTAAGAATACTTTACAACTATGAGGTTGAGCCATTTAATGCAAAGTCAAGAAAATTAGGAAGAACTAATGATAAGGTTAGACAGTTGCTATATTCTGCTTTACCTGAGAGAGATTTTAATTTTGGTATGCCAAATATGTGTAGAGAGTTTATTGACTTTAATTTAAGTCCTGCTCTTAACTCGTGTTTTCGTTTTGGAAAAGAGCGAGAGATGGTTAGGATGATACTAAGCAATCAGCTTATAAAGGTAAATCAGTTTCACCCAAAGCAGAAAGAGTTCGTAAATAGATTGGTTGAATGGCGAAACATTATCGAGAAGGATAATGTAAGATTCGTTTGGCTTGATGAAGATAGCTTGGTTGGTGGCAAGAGTGGTGACCCAAGTATAATGACAAACTTTATTGGTTTACTAGCTAATAAGAGCTTGGTTGTAGATGGTGTAAGGAAGTCTGTAATCTGCTATGTAAGAAAAAGGAATGAAGATGGAACTGTAGAGATAACTCGTGGTTCTTTCAGAGGAAGATTCGACGGGGTACGCTATAAGGACTTCTTAGACCCATTTATGATTGGTGAAGGACATCAGGGTGCTTTTGGAATTAAAAAGTTGGAATTTTCTAAGATGGATGAAATCTGTAAGGCTTGTGCTGAGGCAGAGAAGGGTTTCAAAAACAAGGTTAAGGTTGTAAAAGTTGAAAACCTTAAAAAGTTCCTGAGTAGTGATAAAGGTAAAAATCTTGCTCTTGCAAATGACTATTCAAAAAATAGAGAACAGATTGGTATTCTCTATACTGGTAGAAATGCAGTAGTAATCAAAAGAACTGAGAAGTTTCTACTCTTGGAGATTGATGGTGTTAATGTTCGTTGCTTTACATCTAATTTAACTGTTGATAAGGGTGTTATAAAAACAACAGTAAGTAGGGGTGTTATTGAGTGCACTATGGAACCTCTTCAAGGATATTGAAGCTAAGGTGGGTATGGTGTATAATAGTATGTGAAGAAAATGTAAAGTTGTTGGTTTTAAGACTTAAAATAAAATAATACATAAACTGCAACTTTTGAACTAGACAAATGTAAATTTAGAAACAGAATTGTTATTTATTTAACTGTGTTTGTGCTAGTTTGGTTTAGTAGTGTCGCTTGCTCTTGTTTGTGGCAGGTGGAATGGAAGGAGTTTAAAAATGAAATGGGGAGTTGGAGACCATTTGTACGTAGAGAACTTACTCGGTTTGGGAAAAGAGAGAAAAGAGATTTTAGATAGCAGAATAATCGATGGCGAGAGGATTTTCTTGGTAGCTATTAGAAAGTCTAATGGTCACATCAGATGCTATCAAATCGAGAAAGAAGACGGTACGGTAATTTATAAAGAAGCCTGCAAAATTTTCAAGGGATATTTAAACGAGAGGAAGATTCAAGAAATAGTAAGGCAGAATTTTAAAGAAGATGAAGGAGAACTTTAGAAATGAGAAGGCTAACATCAGGCAGTGAAGATATCTTCATAGATGGGTACGATTGCTTATGGTATGTAGAAGATGTTCGTTTGGTTGGGAAAGGAATAACCTTGGTTCTTGCACAACAGGAGGGTTCATTTGAACCAGATGGTTTGTACTTGGAAGTAACTGAGTATGGTGAAGTGCTGAGAGAGTTGTATGACTACGATGTCATATAATCTCTTTGGGTATGTGATTTTAGGTGTAGAATAATACGATAAAATAGATAGGAGAATGTAAACGATGGTAGAGGGAAAAGCTAAGTTGGTAATTGATTTAGGAAACTCAGAAACGAGAGTAATCACTCAGTTTGGGGGTAAGTCTGTTTTAACAGTGTTACCAAATATGATGAGTGATTTAACTGATGGGGCAGTAGCCACCTTTATGAAGTCTGAGGACTATAATGAAGAAACATCCAGAATCTTTGAATATAAGGGTGTAAACTACTGTAATGGTGAACTATGTGAGAAGGAGTTTGGTGTAACTGCAATGACACCAACTGCTCTTTTGAAGAAGTATGACACTCTAATCTCTGAACTAAATATTCAAAATGCTTTCAGACAGGGTTTTGAATCTGTTTCAAGAATTGCTAATTGTGATATGCAGAGTGTCGATGTTGAGTGGGATGTAACTGTACTTCTTCCACCAGAAGATATTGAAATTGGAAGTAAGGTAATAAGTGAGAAAATACAGGGTATGAAAACTCTTAACTTCAAGATGCCAGAGCTGGTGAAAGTATTGAATGTTTTGAGTGTCAAGGTATTACCAGAGGGTTTTGCAGCTTTCATAGGTATACTATTTAAAAGTAAGTCAGCTATTAGAGCTGAATACAGCTTTTTAAGAAATGCTACAACTTTAATTGTAGATATCGGTGCAGGCACTACAGACGTAATCATAGTCAAAGACGGTAAGGCTCTTCAAAGCTCAAGATTCACTGTTGAAATCGGTGGAAACAATGTACATCAGATTGTAAGGTCAAAGTTGAAGAGAAAAGGAATTGCTCTTCCAAGTTCTACTGTGAGAGAAGGAGTAGAAACTGGAGTAGTTAAGAATGGCTCAAGAGTGGTTGAGATTGCAACTGAAATTGCTGAAGCAAAGGATATGGTTGCAAGTCAGCTTGTAGACGCAATTCAGATGTTCTTTGAGGGTACGATGTATCCTGTAGGGATGATTGAATATGTTCTAACTTGTGGTGGAGGAGCTGAAAAAGGAAATGTTGATGGTGTTAAACCTATGGCAGAATACCTAATCAGCTATATGAAGAAGCTATCACCAGATATGGAACTTGTAAGTGACCTTGTTGAAGAATATAAAGAAGTTGGAATCAAGGCAAAGATGCCTGAAGGAAGAGAGCAGATAAGCCCAAGAATGTACAACATCATTGGTGCGAACATCCTAAGCTAAGGAAAGCAGGTAGAGATAAAAGGAGACTTGTGTGAAAGCATATATTTCAGGACTTCCAATGGAGGCTAAAAATTTAATAGAGGAAGCAGTAGCTGAGGGGTATGGTGGTTTAGCAGAGGTTGAGGAGCTGAACAAATCTGAGCTTGTTCCATTAGTTAAGGCTGGATTAGAAAGTCCTGAGGTTTGCTTGATGATACTTGATGCCAGCTCTGAGAAGGCTTGTTCTGTTCTTGGTGATTTGAAAGTATTGGGTGGTGAGAAGTATCATTCTTACGGGACAGATGAGGACTTAGTCCTTTGGTTAAACGAGTATTTGGGTACGGAGTTAGTTGTTCCAGAAAAATTAGAAGTGAATGTTTCCGAGGAGATAGTGGGTGAGAACTTGGTTAGTTCTGCACCCGATTTCTCGTTATGGGAAGAGCGTTTGGCATCTAAGGATAGCTTAATAAGTCAGTTGAAAGCCCAGATTTCCGAGATGAGGGAGGTTGTTGAAAGCTGTTCTACTGGAAATACAGGTGAGTTAGAAGATGCTAAAGCTGAGATATTAGATCTAAAATCTCAAATTCTAGAACTAAAGAAAACTCAGGGTACGATATCAAATGATGCCGAACTTGTAAGAAAAATTGAAGAGCTGAAGTTGGATAATTCAGCGTTGAAGTCATCTAAAGATTCTCTCAAAAAGGAATACGAAAGCATTAAAAATGAGTTGCTTGATGTGAAAGCTAACCGTAGCCAGATTGCATCAACAATCATAAGTAAGGATAAACTCATTGAAGAACTTAAAGGTGAACTTGCAGTTGCTGGTGTTTCTGCAAGTGAGTTGAGAGAACTTAGAACGGAAAATGCAAGGCTTTCAATAGACTTAAACCACAAAGCTGAACAGTTAAAGGTTAAAGATTCGGAAATTCTTGGGTATTTAAAAGAGCTCGATTCAATGAGAAAAAATACTGTTGGTCAAGATAAGATAAAACAGTATCAGGAGAGGGCTGAAGAATGGAAAGAAAAGTTCACCATTTTGGATAGCGAAGTTACTGGTATTAAAACGGAGTTAAGCGAATCTAAGGAGATGGTCGCTGAACTTGAAACAAAATTAAATTCCGTAGAAGCGAAGAAAATATCCTTGGAAAATGATGTGGCTCGGTTAAGTGATGACCTTGGAAAGGCTAACTCAATTAATTTGCAGTTGCAAAGTGATATGGATAGTTTGATGGCTGAATTTGGTGGTCAGGAGAATCTTGGTGAGGTTTCAAAGGAACTTGCAGGTTTGAAACATGAGCTAGGTAGATTGCGAGAGAGTCCTTTTGTTAAGATTAGTGAGAAGGCTTTTGTTAAGAGTTCAGTGGGTATGGTATTAGATTTTGGTAAGAACCGATATGAGAATGTAAGTTTTGTATTTTCAGGTTGTGGTGCTTATTCGAAGGATACCTACGGGTTCATAAAGAATATGGCATCAGTGAGTGGAAGAAGCAACCCAGTTGTTATTGTAGACCTTTATTCGGACTCTTCAATCGACTATGTAATGGGTATTGAGAAATTTAAGAATGCTGAAGCTTGGTTTGAGAGTGGAGGTAGTTTCGACAGTTATCTCACACCAACAAAGTATAGAGGGGTTTCAGTCTTGTCCTTTGGAAGTGGGTATGTAAATGATGCTTACTTAATGTCTATTGATTGGAAGAGAAGATTGGCTGAGCTTGAAAGTAGCGGATATAAGGTAGTAATCTTTGGTGGTTGTTTAGATTCGCTGGTCAGCCGAGCAATATTTGAGAGTGGGTATGGTTTAGCTGAAAAAACAGTATTTACAAGTGGGCTAGCAGTTCATCTAAGGGGTACGATGCGTTCACTAAAAGGCTTAAAAGGTGGAGCAAAAGATTGCGAAGTACTTATAACAAGTAAAGTTCCTCAGTTAGAGGGTTTATATAGAATGGCTGAAAGACAAATCAATTGTAGGTTTATTTAGAAGATGAGAGCGGAGAACTTAGAACTTGGAGTAAAACTCATATTAGTTAAGGAAAAGGTAAAATGAGCAGAAAAGTAAGTATTATGGTAGATGTAGATGAGGCTTTATACACGGAAGTTATTGAGCCACATAAAAAGAATAGGAGTTTTTCAAAGTTAATTTTGAAGCTATTAGAAGGCTACCAGCAAGATGAATATGTCAATGCTTATGGTAATGATGTTGTAGCTGAGTTACAAGCTGAAGCAGACAGTGCATTTCAAGCATCAATTGACAGTATGAAAGCTACGATGATAAATATGGAAATCCTTAAGGAAGAGGCTGAGATGACTTCTGAAGAAGGTATCGACTCTTTCAACACAGGAGAGTTTAGAGCAGGTAGTGAAGCAGGTACAGATGCAGGCGAGGAGCTTGGCTCAGAAAGACTTCAAAGGATTGAGGATGAGATATGCGAGATGAAGAAGTCTAATGCCGAGGTTATGAGTGCTTTAAACTTGATTTTAGGTAAGCTAGATGGGGTAGAAGTGGGTACGAAAAAACCTGAAAAGGTAGTTGAAAAGGAAGATGAAAAGGAAGAGGTAATTGACCTCTTTGGACTACCTGCACCTGTTGAAGAGAAAACAGAGAGGCTTGTTGAAAACACTGAGAAGGAAGAAGATGCTGTAGATAACGGAGAAGCAGAAGACTTACTAAGTGGCTTGACGGACGGTATGGTTTTTAGCTATTAGGAGAAATTAATCTAGAAAGGTAGTTTTGCAGTGAAAGTAAATAATACTGGTAGAGCACCAAAGAAAAAAGTTGAATATAAAATGAATGAAAAAGGTATAAACACCTCTTCAAGAAATGGTATGCATCGTAAAACAGAGTACTCAGGAGATGAGATGTGGCTTAAGGGTACGGATTATGATGCTAGCGTAGAGCCTATCAGCGATGGAAAAATTGGTGATGGTCATATGAGCCCTGAAGTTAGGGCTATGATTGAAAAAGAGAAACAAGCTAAGGAAAAAGCTGAAGAAGATAAAAAGAAAAAACAGAAACCTAAAGGAAAAAAACAGATGCAAGAAAAGGTTAAGAAGGAAAAGAAGCCTTGGAGTAAGAAGAAGAAAATCTTTATGGCTGTACTTTTAGGTTTGTTAGTCTTAGTTGGTGTCGGTTTGTTTATGAGGTTTTATCTTTTTCCAGGGGAGATGAAAATGGATAAAAAGACAACTGGGCTATATCGATTGAACAGTTGGAATTCTTCCGTAGCAAGCTTGAATGAGGACTCTTTGAAAGCAGATTTAGGTGGTGCTGAGAGTTATCTTGGTAAGGAGTTAGATTATGCTGGTGACTCTACAGATAGGGCTGATTTTATGGTTAATATGGCTGGGACGGTGAAATATGTACCTGCTAAAGTTCCAAAGAAGGACAAACTGGGTAGGGATATGAAAAGAAAAGGTCAAGTTATATTGCAGGACTCTTGGTTAACAAGTGAAAATGAACCTGTGGAGTTGCAGTATATTGATTATAGCAAAATCAAATTTAGTGGCGATGAAATTTCTAAAGCTTTGAAAAAGGATAAAGTTTCAGTAGATGATGAAAACTATAAAGAGAAGCTAACAACAGTTTTCTGTAAGCTCATGAACAGCAAAGCAAAGAAAGGGTACGCCATTAAAACAGATAAAAAGTATGTTCCACACTTCAACAAGGTCAACGGTGGGTATCTGATGGCTGAAAAGGAAGATATAACAATTGATAGTTTGCTTTTTAGCAGTAAGGCATTTGACAAATTGGTAAGGGATTTCTCATTGAAAGCACTGGAACTTCAGGTAGGTGCAGGTGGAGGAAAAGAAGGTGAAGAGACTGAGGAGTGGAAGGCTTGGAACGAACTTTCAGCTGATGAGAAGAAGGACAAGGAAGAACCACCTAAGTACGCAGGAAAAAAGGTAAATACAACCAAAGAGTGGGAAGATTGGAATAAGCTAGATAAAGAAAAGAAAGAAAAAGTACCTGAACCTGAAAAATATGATGCTAAGTATATGATTGGTAAGGAGTGGTGTGGAGCTCATAGACTAATGACTGGCTTAGTAACAAAGACTGCAGGTGGTAAAGAGGTTAAGTTTAAAGTATCTGCTAAGGTTGGTGATGGTTCTTTCAAGACTCCAGCTGGAATGTCTACAGAGGTTGTAAGCTATGCATCTAAGAATGGTGGAAAGATAAAAATAAGGCTTATTGACTTTGGTGTTTCTAAGGAAGCTATTGATTGGTTAGAGAGTAAAGATGTAAGAAATAAGGGTTTGGAAATCAAATCTCCATTGCAGTATTGTTATGCAGTATTTGAAGTAACAAACCTAACAGGAAAAGACCTTAACTTGAAAAATAATTCTTCTTTAGCTGATAAGAATGGTAATCCAATGGAGAGTTCAGGTTCAATGTTTGGATTGCAGGATGAATTAAACTTGAAACCAGATGAAACAGGTGTAATTGAGACTTGGGGAAGTTCAACTGAGTTAAACAAGCGTTATTTGATATGGGGTATGGATTTTGATGGAAAGAAAAAGCCAGTTTTCTTCAGGGTATTGGCTGGTAACATTGATGACACCTCTGTAAGTAAAGGTGTATACGGCAAGGAAGAAAAACAAAAGTAGCTGAAGAAGGTTGTATTCAAAGTTGTAATTGTGTATAATAAAAATAAGAAGTTTTAGAAGTGTGGTTGCAAAATATTTCAATGTATGTTATAATAGAGATATAATCCTCTATTAAGATACCTGACGAGAGCAGTCATTTCACTTCTTGTGAGATGGCTGTTTTTATTTGTTTTAGAGAAGGAGATAGAAGTGAGAAGAAATTGGTTTAGTGAGTATGTAGATGGTGAAGTTCCTTATGAAGAGCTTGAGAAGATGGCATCAGAAGGAAAATTCCGAGAGTGGGAGTATGAGGCTTTTGACTTGGTAGAAACAGGGTACGAGGATGTTGAAGACGACTTAGCAAAGTATACTGCTGAGAAGTATCAGAAATCAAGTGAAGCTGAGCAAAAGCAGATGATTGAAGATGTATTGGAAATCTACCGTAGTAGAGATGTATTCCCTATCAAGTACTTTAACGAATTGGGTATGATGAATGAGGTTGAAAAGGTTATAAACTGCAATCTTGAATTTGAAGGTGATACCATTATGGGTGGAAGTGGTATTGGTACTGCATTGTGTAACTTCCTATTTCCAAATCTATTTGATACTCCATCACTTCATGATGTTGATAAAAAGGGTGCAGCAACTTGTATCGAGAAGTGGAATAATGATGAATATATGAGAAGAGCAATCGGCTTTTGTTTCTCTTATAAGAATGGCAGTCCAACACCAACAAGTATGTTTGCAGCTATAAGGCTTGTAGGAAGTTCTCCAACAAACTTCAATCCAGCGAGAGCTAAAGCACTCTATGAGCGTCTTTGTCCACCAGGAGGAACTATTTGGGATATGTCGACAGGGTTTGGTGGCAGGTTATTGGGGTGTTTAACCTCTAAGAATAACTATAGATATGTAGGGACAGACCCAAATGTTGAGTCAATGTGGCATACACATCAACTTGCAGAGTTGGTAGAGTCTGTTACAGGAAGAGAAGATTCTTATGAGTTGCACTGTGTGGGTAGTGAAGTATTTAGGGGTAAGCCAGAAAGTATTGATTTTGCTTTTACAAGTCCACCTTACTTCAATTTAGAGATTTACTCAGATGACCCAACACAATGTTATAACAAATTCCCAGAACTAGATGGTTGGCTAGAGGGATTTGTAAGAGGTACGATTAAGAATGTTGCATATATGCTGAAGAAGGGTTGTCTTTATGCAATCAACATTGCCGACTTTAAGGATGCAGGAAAAGATGTAGACTATGTAGATGAGTGGTGTAGGATTTCAGCAGAAGAGGGTATGCCTTTATTTGATAGAGTATATCTTGGTGTTCCAGCAAGGGCTGGTTCAGCTCAACAGAAGGCTGGAGAGGTGAAGAAAGAAAATATCTTAGTGTTCAAGAAATTATAAGGGAACAGATATGAATCAGAATCTATACGATAACGAAGAGTTTTTTAACTTATACAAAGAGCTCAGATGTAAAAGAAATAGCGCAAATAACCTAGAAGAAAAGCCAGAGCTACTTTCACTTCTTCCAAACCTCAAAGGGAAAAAAGTACTAGACTTGGGATGTGGGTATGGAGAGTGGTGCAAAATTTACTCAGAAATGGGAGCGAGCTATGTTAAGGGGATAGATATATCCTCGAAGATGCTAGATGTTGCAAAATCAGAATGTTCGCAGTTCAGTAATATCGAGTTTAGCCTGATGGATATGGCAAAACTTAATGAACTAGATGAAACTTTTGATGTTGTTGTGAGCTCTCTTGCAGTTCATTACGTAGAAGATTTTGAAAAGCTATGTAAAGATGTAAAGAAAATTTTAAATGAGGATGGAATCTTCTTATTCTCACAGGAGCACCCAATTTTTACAGCTACCAAAAAAGGTGTAACATGGCAAACAGATATAGATAATGTAGTAAAGGGTATGGTAGTTGAGGATTATCCAGAGTCTGGAAAAAGAAATGTATATTGGCTTGTTGATAATGTCATAAAGTACCATAGAAAATTTAGTGATATAATAAATGCTCTTGTAAAAGCAGGATTCCACATCGTGAAGGTAAAAGAGCCTACTGTTTCAGATGAAGTAATAGAATTGAATAAATCATTGGCTAGGTGCAAGCATGTACCAGATTATTTGTTCGTGCTTTCCCAAGCTTAAAGGCGTATTATAATACAAAAGGAGTTTTCAATGAAAATGGAGAGAAAAAGTAAGACATTTTTAAGTATTATTGGGGTTATAGGGACACTAATGGTGTGGGAAATGATTGCAGGTGGTTTTTTCTTAAACAACATGGCGGTTTATCTCTTGGCTTTAGTAAATTGTTCTCTAATATATTATAATTCAAACATAAATTTAAACACACTAGATTTGCA
>ERZ772930.165-NODE-165-length-24534-cov-19.835_pt1 | contig 24534 bp, 22 predicted proteins | sample MGYA00511685_ERZ772930 | MGnify/ENA primary metagenome ERZ772930 (study PRJEB29015, sample SAMEA2738053) | human oral metagenome | biome: human oral; feature: human-associated habitat; material: saliva | place: China | collected 2226 ... | reverse complement strand
CGACGGCGAAGAGGCCGGGGACCACCATCGCGCCGGCCAGGTCGACGAGGTTGTTAGCCGTGTAGAACTGTCCGGACCTGGCCTGGATGACGAGGGTGAGCGCAAAGATGACCAGGAACACCCAGAATTCGTTGGCGCGCAGGGCTTTCGTGATGAGTCGGGGCATTAGTTCTCTCCCCCTTCGGTGGACGAGGTCGGGGCGCCGTCCTCGGACAGGAGCCGTGTCAGCTCGGCTTCGGTGAGGTTGTCGGGACTCATGGGCTCACTCAGGTGCCCGGAGCGCATGATGGCGATCGTCGAGCAGTTGGTGAGCACTTCGGCGATGTCGTCGGAGATGATGACGACTCCCATGCCTTGGGAGGCGAGCTCACGCAGGATCGAGTGGATCGTGAACTTGGAGCCGATGTCGACGCCGACGGTGGGGCCGTTGAGGATGAGGACGGAGGGTTTGGTGGCCAACCATTTGGCCAGGACGACTTTTTGCTGGTTGCCGCCCGACAGGGTGTTGACGGCGTTGGCGGGGTCGGGGGTGACGACCTCGAGGCGCTCGACCCACTTCTTTTCCTCGGCCCGGATGGCTTTCTTGTCGATGAAACCAAGGGCCTTGGTGAAGCTCTCCATTTCGGAGACTGTGATGTTTTCACCGATCGAGCGGGATAGGAATAGGCCTTCGGTGAGGCGGTCTTCAGGCACGTAGGCGATGCCGGCCTCGATCGCGTCGCGCACGCCGCGCAGGGTGACGTCTTGGCCTTTGACGCGGATGCGCCCGGAGTCCAGGGGCAGCATCCCGAAGAGGGAGAGGGCCAGCTCGGTGCGTCCCGACCCCAGCAGGCCGGTGATGCCGAGGATTTCGCCGGGCCGCACGCTCAGGGACGCGTTGGTGAAGGCACCGTTCACCGTCGCTCCCTCCACCTGGAGGACCGGGGCCTCGTCACTGTCGCCTCTCTGGTAGCGCTCCTCCGCGAAGTCGCGCCCCGTCATGTGGCGGGCGAAGCTGGCTCGGTCGAGCTCTTCCTTCGGGCAGGTGATGATCTTGTGGCCGCTGCGCAGGATCGTGAAGCGCTGAGCGATCTCGAATACTTCTTCGAGCTTGTGGGACACGAAGAGGATCGCGATGCCGCGCGATTGGATGTCGGCGACGATGTCGAAGAGGGCGCGCACTTCTTTCTTGGTGAGGGCGGTCGTGGGCTCGTCCATGATGATGAGCTTCGCGTCGCCCATGAGGGCGCGGCTGATGGCAACGAGCTGCTTGTCGGCGACGGAGAGGTTGCCGACGAGCTCGTCGAGGTCGACCTGGAAGCCGATCTTAGCGACGGCTTCGCGGGCGACTTCGCGCATGCGTGAGCGGTTCACGAGGCGCCGTCCGGCGGCGACTTCGCTGCCGAGCGCGATGTTCTCCATGACGGAGAGGTTGGGGAAGATGGAGAAGTCCTGGTAGATGACTCGCACGCCCGCGTCGATGGCGGCGGCGGGTGTCAGGCGCGTCAAGTCACGGCCGTCGATGGAGACCGTCCCGCGCTCCGGGGTGTGGACCCCGGAGATGACTTTGATGAGCGTCGATTTGCCCGACCCGTTTTCCCCGGCCAGGCAGTGGATTTCTCCGGGCGCGATCTCCAGGTCGATGTCGACCAGGGCTCGCACGCCTGCGAAGGATTTGCTGACGTGTCGTACCGCCAGCACTGGGGTGTCCATGTGGTGTCCTTTCCGACGCATGCCACCGCCCAGGGGCCACCCCCACGCGAGGGGATGCGCGCAGGGAGGTTCAGGAGCGCGAGCCGGTGCGCGCGGGAGTGGCCCGGCCACGGCCTCGTCATTGGAGTGAGGGACGAGGCCGTGGGGCCCGGGTGGTCGTCGCCTGTGTGGGGCTCAGAAGCCGAGGGAGTCGACGTTGTCCTTGGTGATCTTGAGCCAGCCGGTGCCTTCTAGGACCTTGGTGGAGCCGGGCGAGAAGTGCATGCTTTCGTAGCCTTCGACGCCCAGGTTGACGCCGTCTTCGATCTTTTCGCCGTTGAGGATCTTCGTGGCCAGGGCGGCCATCGCGTAGCCGGCGTTCGCGGGATCCCACAGGGTCAGGGTGGAGACGGAGCCGTCCTTGAGGATCTGGGCGTTGGCGGCGGGCATGCCGGTGCCGGCGGTGAAGACTTTGCCCTTCAGGCCGAGTTCGTCGATGGCGCGGGCGGTGCCGGGCGCGTCGAAGGAGGAGGTGCCGAGGATGCCTTTGACTTCGGGGTACTTCTTGAGGACTTCCTTGGCGGTCTGGTAGGCGGTTTCACCGTTGTCCTGGGATTCGACGCGGGGCTCGGCTTCGAGCAGCGTCATGTTGGGGTACTTCTCCTTCTGGTGGGCGACGGCGCCGTCCGCCCATTCGTTGTGGGAGGCGTTGGTGACGTGTCCGACCATGGTGGTGTAGACGCCTTCTTCACCCATGGCTTCGGCGAGGTTGTCCATGATGAACGCGCCGTATTCCGTGTTGTTGAAGGCTTCGATGTCGTACATCGTGTTTTGCTGGGAGGCGCCTTCGTGGGTGACGACGACGATGCCTGCGTCCATGGCCTGCTTGAGGACGGGTTCGATGGCGCCGGGGTCGACGGGGACGACGCAGATGGCGTCGACGCCTTGGGCGATGAGGTCTTGGATGACCTGGGCCTGCATGGTGGCGTCGGTTTCGGCGGGGCCCTTCTGGAAGGCGTTCATGCCCGTGTCGGCGGCGTACTTGTTGACGCCGGTTTCCATGCGGACGAACCAGGGGTTGGTGGCGTCCTTGGGGACGACGGCGATCGTGTAATTGCCGTCTCCGCCGCCGGTCTTGCCGCCGGATGCGGATTGGGAGGCGTCGTCCATCGTGCAGGCGCCGAGTGCGAGGGCGCATGCGGACACGGTGGCGAGGGCTGTGGCTGCGAGGCGGGACTTCATCGGAACTCCTCTGGGTATTGTCAACATCGGTGTTGGGTTGTGGTTGTGCGTGCGGCGGCTCCGCTGGGGTGCGGCGGTGCGTGGCGTGGCCGTGCTTCGTTGCTGGGCCGCTCCCGCGGTGTCGCTTGTGCGGTGCTGCTGCGTGCCGGGCGTTCCCGTCCTTGGGGGCGCGTCGGCGTGCCCCCAATCCTAGGCCACGCGGGTGGTGGCGTTCACTTTCCGGGCCCGTCTGGGACGAGGCCGGGGCGGGTTTTTGGGGTGTGGTTGCGGCGGTTTTGGGCTGATTTGTCAGACGTATGGGTGTGGGCGTTAGTCCAGACAAATACTGTCCGAGATGGATTGCCATGAACCGCACTGTTGCTAGCTGGAGCGGCGCACACTCGTGCGGTGATGCGCACCATAACTGCACATTTGTGCGATTCTGTGCGCGGGCGCGGGAGGATGTGCAGGGCGCGGGCACGCACATCCTCCCGCGCCTACCGACGCCTAGCGCTGCTTGACGACTTCTACGACCTTGTGCCACTCTCGCACGGTGAGGCCCCTCTGGCGTGCCACCATGAAGGCCGCCCTTCGATGCTCTTTCCGATCTAGCTCGAGTTCGCTTGGGTTCATCACCTTTCCATATGTCCCTGCCCCCGAGAGAGCAGCCACAACCACGGGGATCGCAAGCGTCAGATTCATACTCAACTCGAGTTTCGACCCTTCTGCGGGCTGAAGACGATCTCCCTGAGAGGCGGCTTTCCGAACAGCCAATACATGACGACAGTGATGCCACAACACAGGAGGCACACCAACGCCGCGATTGCTGACGTCTTGAGTCTTGACTTCCGTTCCCTTGAGACGATCGAACTGGCCAACAGATACTCCTCACCGAGCTCAGGCAGCGTCAGTGAGGCCAACGTCCGCGAGCCATTGATCTGATTGAGCGTTCCGTTCAGGTCCCCACCGAACTGCGCAATCTGGTTACCATCTCCATCGTTGGCGATTTTCTGAGACATCCCGCCCCCTCCTCTGGGTCACATTGCCGACCGCCATGGTCAACAAGCGACACGGTAACGAGGGGCATGCTCATCTGCGTCTCGCAGCCGTGGAACAGGAACGAAACGGGGGTCCGACATTTGCTCGGAGCAATCACCTTGTAGTCGCACCACGGCACCAAACCTGCTTATGTGTCGCAGATTACCCGCTATTGTTGGTCGCAAGTCTGCTGCGCACGACGATGATTTCATGGCACTTCCCGGTATGGAAGCAGATTCCACCACTCCGCCGTTTGAGCCGATATTCCCAGATCATTCGTTCTCGCAGCAGCACCCTGTGAGCCGTGCAATATAAGCGATTGTGAGATGCTGGCGTCGCACTCGGTGTTCAAGAACGAGGACCGCGAGCTGGATTCCTTCAACCGGGCGACAGTCCAGCACATCGAGGCCGTGCACACCCTGGCGGGTAAGCAGGAGATCATGCGCACGCTCTATGATCACTTCTTCTCACAGCCCTTTCCACGGATGATCGAGCGCCTAGGGATCGTCTTCACGCCCGTCGAGGTCGTGGACTTCATAATCCGCAGCGCGGACGACGCGATGCGCACGGCCTTTAGGTAGAGCCTCGGAGAACCCGGGGTCTCGATCATCGAAACTTTTCTGCCAGAATGGATACAATCTGGCGGGTAATATGAGCTGGCGGCGTGAGTGGTTCATATCTGTTGGCCATGGCTCAAATGATAAACTTGCGACCTATTCTCATCCGTACTATCAAAATCCTTGATGTGAGGTACCAAAGTGGACTGGAGTTCTTGGATTTCAGCTTGCGCAGCGGTTTTGTCCGCGTTAGGTGGAGGCTTTGCCTACTATCAAGCACAGTTTTCAAAGAAAGCTAAGACTGATGCTGCTCAAGAACGGGAGATGGCTGAACGAGCAGAACAACGTGCTATCGAAGTCGCGGAGGCCGCAAAGCTTCGCTTGGAAGCTATCGATAAGCAAACAGCGATTTTCCGAGAGCAAGCTTCTCAACTGGAGGCTATTGCTAAGGCACTGGGAGCTGGCACGCTTGTGGCAGATATCGGAGTTACCACATCTCAGCACCCCAGTCTCGAAAAACGTGGCCCGTCTATGTTTGCGCTCGTAAACAATCGAGACGTGCCGTTATCGATTGAACGTGTGAGGAATCGTAATCAGTTTATACAAATCGAACTCGATGATCGATTCGATATCGAACCTCACGCGCAGAAAACTTTCTTTGCCATGGGAGCATTGGGTCACCCACTTCCTGACAATCTCTCGTTAGACGCGGTAGGGGAAGATCAGCCCCTTAACATCCCGATTCCCATTGATTAGCGATGTTAAGAATGCAACAGCATTGTCTTTGAACTTCCGTCCCTGAATGGGCAGCAGTGGGGGTGCTGTCATGCTCTAGGTGGCGGCAGGCTGGTGGTGATAACCCACGGATATGGCAAAGCGCCCCAACCCACCAAGGGCTGGTGGATGAGGGCGCAATGCCAAACAGGGCCAGAGGTCAGGAGAGCTTGCGATTGACGATCACCTGCACACTCTCGTAAAGGTGACCAAGCCGTATCCTGTGCTACCTCGCCAGCATGTCCAAGCAGTCGTTCTTCGCACTCGATGCCACCGGTGCCCTGAGGTCGGAAGCGCAAGAGGTCATCGCCGCACACACGGTCATCTCGCTCGACGCCGACGAAGAGTCCTTCTTCGGCTACATCACGAGCTTGTCCACTGACAAACGCCCCACATTCGGGATCCCTGCCGATCGGCTGCCCGCGTTCCGCAGGAAGCGTCAAGGCAAGGGCGGCAGTGACGGGCAACTTGAGCTCAGCTTCGACGAGTTTCACTGACCAATCCGCATGATTCTGGGGCACACGGCCCTGCCTCGCCCCTCCTTGAGTGCCGAGAACAGATAATGGAAGACAGTGTCTCTCCTCGCGGCTGCTCCGAGCATCGAGCTGAGACAACCAAGGCAGTCGCGATGCTCCACCTTGGAGCAGGCGAGGAGGAGATGTGAGCGAGCAGGTGCAACTAGTTAAGTCGAAGCAGCGTGTGGTCGACCATGGTGAGGTCTTCACCCCGACATGGATGGTGAACGACATGCTCGACCTGGTCAAGGATGAGTCGGAGCGTATCGATGCTCGCGTCCTGGAGCCGGCCTGTGGTGAGGGTGCCTTCCTCCAGGAGATCCTGCGCCGCAAGCTCACTACCGTACAAGCCCGATACAGCAGGAACGACTTCGAGCGCCGCCACTACGCGCTTCTGGCCCTCATGAACACCTACGGTATCGAGCTGCTTGCCGACAATGCTAAGATCTGCCGCACAAATCTCCTCGCTATCTTCACGGATTTCATTGGCGAGGATCTTGACGGCACATGGGCAGCGGCGGCTCGCGCAGTTCTGGCGATCAACATCGTGCAGGCTGATGCTCTAACTATGACGATCCCCAGCGGTGAGCCCCTGACCTTTGCCGAGTGGGGCTACCTTGGGGCGGGCAAGTTCCAACGGCGAGACTTCCAGTATCAGGACCTCACCAAGAGAGCAGCCTTTGGCGAAGATACCCTCTTCGGCTCCATGGATATGGCCGAGATCTTCACCCCAGACACCTCTTTTCCTCCGATGACTGTGGCAGAGATTGCCGCTAGAGGAGCGCAGCCAGCATGAGTGCGTTGAACCTCCTGTTGAACAAGCACAACCCAGATGTGCTCACCTGCATCGCGAACCTTTCAAACGATGAAGTGTTCACACCTCCAGAAATGGCTGCAGCCATGCTTGACCTCGCAACCGAAGCGTGGGCACGTGACCACAATGGAGAGAACCTGTGGGCGAACCCGAACGCCCGGGTACTGGATCCCTTCGTGAAAACTGGAGTCTTCTTGCGGGAAGCGGCTCGCCGCTTCAGTGAAGGACTCGTAGCAGTTATTCCTGACCCCCAGGAGCGGGTCAACCACATCCTCACCAAGCAGGTTTACGGGATAGCTATCACTGAGCTCACCGCCCTTATGGCCCGCCGCAGCATCTACTGCTCGAAGTACGCCAACAGTGAGCACTCCATCTGCACGGCCTTCAACACCCGAGAAGGTAACATCTGGTTCGAACGAACCGAGCACACTTGGGATGACAAAACCGGCACACGCGAAAGTCGTGTTGACCCGCTCTCCGGCGAAGAAATCTTTATCCGCACTGGCCGGCGCTGCTCCTACTGCGGGGCTGGGGAAGAAGACTACGGGCGCGATGAAGATCTCGAGACCCACGCCTACGCCTTCATCCACACAAACAATATTAAGCAACGAATCACCGAACTATTTGGAGCCAACATGCACTTCGACCTGGTCATCGGAAACCCGCCATACCAGCTGTCTGACGGCGGTCATAACGCGTCGGCAAGCCCGATCTACCAGTTGTTCGTGGAATCAGCGAAAGACCTTGACCCCGAACATATGGTCATGGTGACCCCCTCACGTTGGTTCGCAGGAGGGAAAGGTCTCAATGACTACCGAGATGAGATGCTCCACGATCATCGGTTGCGCTCCTTAGTTGACTACCCCAAGCTGTACGAGGCATTTCCTGGTGTGAAGATCCGGGGTGGAGTCTCATACTTCTTGTGGTCACGCACTTATGACGGACCATGCAGTATCCAGACCATGTGGGACGGGCACCCTGCAGGCCCAGCGGTGGAGCGCTACTTGGATGAATTTGATGTTCTGGTTCGAAGAAACGAAGCAGTACCGATCTTGCAGAAGGTGCGTACAGCAGGCGGGTTGACAATGGAGGCGATTGTTTCTCCTAACAAGCCTTTCGGATTCCGCACGTACTTCCATGGGTATGAGTCATCGCGAACACTGGCTGACCCCATCAAATTATTTGGATCACAGAAGATCTCATGGCTTGAGCGTTCCGAGATCAAAGAAAACCTGGAATGGGTGGATCGATGGAAGGTGCTCATGACACGCGTCCAAGGTACGAGCGCTGCGGTGGAGAAGAAGTTCCTGAGCCGTCCGATCATTGCTGAGCCCGGAACCGCATGTACCGAGACGTACATAGTCGCAGGAAGCTTCGACTCACGCGAGGAAGCAGAGTCACTTGCGAGTTACCTGCGAACCCGCTTCGTCCGCTTCCTTGTATCACTAAGGAAGTCCACGCAGGACGCGCCACGCCATGTCTATTCTTTTGTCCCCGTACAGTCCTGGGACCATGAGTGGACCGACGAGGAGTTGTACGCCAAGTACGGACTCACTGATGAGGAGATCGCATTCATTGAGTCCATTGTGTGCCCGATGGAGGATGTGTGATGGCCCGGCAGGATGAGGAGCTCCTGCCCTCGAAGCCCTCAGCGCGCCTGCGTATCTATGCGTGGTCTCCGAAGAATCCTCCGGCCGGCTATGAGGGGCTCATCAAGGTCGGCCAGACGACCAAAGAAGATGTGCGCGAGCGGATCCGTGAGTCCCAGGGGCAGATGCAGCAGGAGTTCACTCTGCACGCCGACATCATTGCTGAGCGTGAGGACGGCAGCATCTTCCGTGACAAGGACGTCATCCAGCGTCTGAAAGCAAAGGGCTTTGCCAACCCTCACTTTGGCTCAGCGACGGAGTGGGTGCACTGCAAGCCCGCCGACGTACTCACCACTATCGCGGAGCTGCGCACCGGCGTGGAGTACACGGGCGAGCGATATCAGACCTTCGCGATGCGCCCTGAGCAAGCGCGTGCTGTTGAGCAAACTCTCGCCTATTACAACTCCATCTGGGAAGAGGATCCGAATGCGGTCCCGCGTTTCTTGTGGAACGCCAAGATGCGCTTCGGCAAGACCTTTACCACCTACCAGCTCGCCAAGCGCATGGGAGCCAAACGTGTGCTGGTCGTGACCTTCAAACCTGCCGTCCAAGACGCCTGGCGTGAAGACCTGACAAGCCATGTAGCCTTTGAAGGCTGGCAGTACCTAAGCACGAAAACCCTCGATGAGGGTAGCGAAGTCAAGGCAGATCAGCCTCTGGTCTACTTCGGCTCCTTCCAGGACCTCCTCGGGCGGGACAAGAAGACCGGCCTGATCAAGCCCAAGAACGAGTGGATTCACACCGTCAACTGGGATCTCGTGGTCTTCGACGAGTACCACTTCGGTGCCTGGCGTGAGAACGCCAAAGCTCTCTTCGAAGGTGAGGACGAGAAGGAAGCGGCCAAGGAACTCAAAGCTGAGTACCACGAGGGGCTAGCCGCCTTCGATGAGGAGCTTGACGAGCTTGGTAGCGATGAGGACGACTTTCTTCCCATCACGACCCGCTCCTACCTCTACCTCTCGGGCACGCCCTTCAAGGCTCTAGCCACAGGCGAGTTCATCGAGGAGCAGATCTTCAACTGGACCTACACCGACGAGCAGCTTGCCAAACGCCAGTGGGATGCAGAGCATCCCGGTGAGTGGAACCCGTATGCCGCGCTGCCGGAAATGCGTCTGCTGACCTACCGGATGCCTGATGACCTGGTGGCTATCGCCCATCAGGGTGAGTTTGACGAGTTCGACCTCAACACCTTCTTTGAAGCCACAGGCAGCGGCAAGGCTGCACGATTCGTCCACGAGTCGGATGTACAGAAGTGGCTGGACCTCATCCGTGGCGAACACGCACCCACGCAGATGGACATGCTCAAAGCTGGCGGCCGCCCACCCTTCCCGTACGCGGATGCCCGCTTGCTTCCTTACCTCCAGCACTCGTTCTGGTACCTACCAAACGTTGCTGCCTGCCAGGCCATGGCAAACCTGGTCGCTGCCCGACACAACACCTTCTGGCATCAATACCAGGTGATCGTCGCCGCTGGCCCGGGTGCAGGGATTGGGGTTGAAGCGCTTCCACCTGTGCGTGAGGCAATCGGGGACGGTCACGACACCAAAACCATTACGCTCTCGTGCGGCAAACTGACAACCGGGGTGACCGTCAAGCAATGGTCCTCGATCCTCATGCTGCGCAACCTCACCAGCCCGGAGTCTTACTTCCAGGCCGCTTTCCGGGTACAGTCCCCGTGGGCGATCAAGAACCCTGACGGGGATGACCCAAGCCGGGAGGAAATCCTCAAACCAGTTGGGTTCGTCTTTGACTTCGCGCCCACCCGCGCTCTGCGCCAGATCGCCGACTACGGCATTGGGCTACATCCCGAGGCCAAAAGCCCCGAACATGCTGTCGCCCAGCTCGTCAACTATCTCCCGGTACTGGCCTATGACGGCGCCTCGATGAAGGAGATCGATGCGGGCGAGGTGCTCGACATCGCCATGTCCGGCACCTCGGCGACCCTGCTGGCGAAGAAGTGGGAGTCCGCGATCCTAGTCAACGTCGACAACATGACGCTCAAGAAGATCATGAACGACGAGCGCGCCATGGAAGCCATCCTCAATATCGAAGGCTTCCGCGCCCTTGGTGCTGACATCTTCGAGACCGTGGTCAACAAGAGCGAATCGGTGTCCAAGACCAAAAAGGAAAAGGGCGACTCCCTGACCAATAAGGAGAAGAAAGAGCTCACTGCCGAGGAGAAGGAGTACAAGTCCAAGCGCAAGCAGATCCAGGAAAAGCTCATCAAGTTCGCCACCCGGATCCCAGCGTTCATGTACCTCACCGACTTCAGGGAGAACACGCTCTACGACGTCATCACCAAGATCGAACCTGAACTGTTCAAGCGGGTCACCGGCTTGTCCGTCGAGGATTTCAACCTCCTGGTGAACCTTGGAGTCTTCAACTCCATCCACATGAACCAGGCTGTCTTTGCGTTCCGCCGCTACGAGGACGCCTCCCTGTCCTACGTTGGCTATGCCTCCCATGCGGAACAGAAACGCCGTAAGGACCTATGCCAAGTCGGCCTCTATGACACCGTCATCACCCTGAAAGTGTAGCGCTATCTCTATCGTCCTCTCCGCCGGCGCGCTCATCATTGCTATCTGGGCTGCTGTCGAGTCGCACTAAGCGAACACCTGGTCGGCAGAAGCCAACCGAATCGCTGAACGTGCCAACACTCTCGCAGAGCAATCGAATGAGCACGGTGACAAAGCGAACCTCATCAGCCTACAGACGCTTGAACTAGCAGAACGAGAAGAGCTCGGACCCCTGAGCGAATTGATGCAGCTAGGCAAGCACAAATGGAGTTCTTCATAGTTGGGTGTGGGTGGAAACATCTAGGCCTCCTGCGATGAGGAGCATTCGGAGTTGGTAGTTGGTGAGGTTGCGGTAGCCTCTGGCGATTCGTCTGCCTAGTTTAATGATTCCGTTGATGGCTTCTGTTGGCCCATTGTCGGCTCCGCCGGTGTCGAAGTCGGCCAAGAATGTGTCCTTCCACCTGCGTAGGGTTCGCCCCTAGGCGAGCGATTTCAGGGATGGGACAGGCTGGTTGGCGCTGGATGAGACGAGCGGCCAGGCGTCGGCCTTGGGCGGGTGTGGCTTGGTGGAAGACCTCGCGGACTTGTTGGGCGCAGTGGTAGGCGACTTCGACACTGATATGCGCCTCATGCGCCGTGAAGGCTGCGCGGAGTCGTTCTTGTTGACGCTTCGTGAGCCGATCACGCGAGGCACGCAAGAGATTACGGATTTGATAGAGGGGATCCCCCTTGCGTCCGCGGTGACCGGTCATGTCTTGCTGGACGCGACGACGCACCTCACCTGGAGCGTCACCGGCGAGCTTGACGATATGAAAGGCGTCAAGCACGCTGGTGGCGTCTTGGAGCTGGTCATCGATGGCGTTCTTGCTGTCCCTGGAAGGGATCCAGCGTCGCGATCTGGATACCGGAGCGGAAGTCTTCGCCGCGCTCGGCCAGCCAGTTCTTGTACACGGTGCCAGACCTGCCCGGGACCAGGTCCACTCAAGCGGGCAGTGAGATGATCCTCCCCTCGCGTCAGGTCCACGATGCCGGTGAGCTCACGGGGGCCCCGGCGGCATCGGTCCTGGTGATGCCACACATGCTCATCAACCCCCAGCACCCGCACCCCCGCGAAACGGGCAGGATCATCAGATGCGGCTTGCAGACACGGCTTGATATGGGACCACACGGTATTCCACATGGTTCCTAACTGGCGAGCCAATCCCGCAATGGACGCTCCCTCGAAGCGCAACTGTCGGATCGCCCAGCGGATCGCCCGCACACCCAGACGCGCCCTGGGGGCGCACACCCGCTCGTCATGTTCCAGGAATGTCACCGTCTGGCAGGAGCGTTCTCGGCATATCCAGCGGCGCTTATGCCACCGAAACCTTGCCGGAACCCCGGCCCAAGGCGCGTCGATCACCTCCACAACCATACGCCCGTGACCTTGAGCGAGCACCCCACAACCCGGGCACCCAACCAGCTAGTTACACGACTCAACATCGAGCACCAGAGCATCTGGGGTGCGAGCCACGCTCATCAGATGGAAACCCTCCAAACCGACGAGCAGACCACACCGACCACAACGATCAAGCGACACAGAGCAACAGCAGGTAGGGTGAGACACCGCCCGAGGTCCTTGAAGACAGCGGGGGTAGAAGTCCGCTCATCACCTGGGACCTCGACCTCTACCCGCAACCCCCGACCAACACCCACTCACCCACACTCAACTCGGAAGAGCCCCCAAACCCCTCCAGGAGCGTGTGTGCTCAGAAAGTCACTAAGCGCGACCAAGGAGTGTGGCAGGCGTTCGGCATGGATTATGTGCAGCCTGGGATGAGGTGGGCGATTCTGGAATGCTCGCCAGTTAAAGGGCTCTTCGCATTTAAGGGTGTAGGAGGTGTTGGAATCCGCCGGAGTGGAGGAGGCAGCGTAGGCGGTAGTTTCGGTGGTTGATGAATCCTTGGGCGATGCCGCGGAGGTGTTCGAGGCGTCCGTTGATGGCTTCGGTGGGGCCGTTGCTGGTGTGGGGGTGGTCGAAGTAGGCCAGGATGTCCCCGGCTCTGCGTTTGAAGGTTCTGCCCATGCGGGCTAGTTCGATGCATGTGTGTGGCAAGCCCGGGCGGGTGATCGTCGTGATGAGCTGGCGGAGGGTGTTTTTGCCGCGCCTGGGGTCACGATCACGGTAGGCCGCTAGGAGGTCCTGGTAGATTCTCCAGGTGGTGTGCACGTCAGCGTGGTCGGGGCAGGCGAATAAGGCATCCAAGCGCGCTTGGGATGTGTCGGTGAGGATGTCGGTGCCGGTCAGGAGCGTTTTACGGGCCGCGTACAAGGGGTCGCCCTTGCGGCCGCGATGCCCCAGGGTTTCTTGCTGGACGCGCTGGCGGCACTGCTCGAGGGCGTCGATAGCGATATGAACAACGTGGAAGGGATCCATCACTGGGGCGTGTTCAATTGTCTGTGTATCCGTCATTTTGTTTGAAAGGATTGATGCATGATGAATGATGATGATGTTGTTGTGGCTCGCGCTAGTGGGCGTGAGACGGTGGAGGAGCTTCGCAGCTCTGGTGCGTTGGATGCGTTGTTTGAGCGTCTTGATGCTGGCGAGGTCGAGATGACGGGCAGCCAGGGCTTGTTGCCCGCGTTGCTCAAGGAGGCCTTGGAGCGCGGGTTGGCCGCTGAGCTGACCGAGCACTTGGGGTATGAGAAGGGCCAAACCAGCACCCAGGCGCGCTCGAACACGAGGAACGGCACGACGAAGAAGACCGTGATATCGGAGGTGGGTGCCTTCGAGATCGAGGTTCCCCGGGACCGGGCAGGCTCGTTCACCCCGCGCCTGGTACGTAAAGGACAGCGGCGCCTCGATGGCTTGGATGCGATGATTATCAGCTTGTATGCCGGGGGGATGACGGTACGCGATATCCGCCATCACCTGGCCTCCACCCTGGGCGTGGAGGTCAGCGCCGGGACGATTTCCACGATCACTGACGCGGTGTGCGAGGCCGTCTTGGAGTGGCAGCACCGCCCCCTAGAAGCGTTCTACCCGGTGATCTACCTGGACGCGATCCGCATCAAAGTCCGACGCGATCACAGGGTAGAGAACCGGGCCGCTCACCTGGCGGTGGGAGTGGACATGGAGGGCGTCAAGCATGTGCTGGGCATCTGGGTCCAAGCCGATGAAGGAGGGGCTTTTTGGGCCCACGTATGCGCCGAGCTGGCCAACCGAGGCCTACGCGATGTCCTGATCGTGTGCTGCGACGGACTTACTGGCCTGCCCGAAGCCATCGAAGCGACCTGGCCCCAGTCCATGGTCCAAACCTGCGTCGTTCACTTAATCCGCGCGTCCATGCGTTTCGTGTCCTACAAGGACCGCAAGAACGTCGCCGCCGCCCTCAAGCGGATCTACAGCGCACCCAATGAGGAAACCGCCCGAGAGGCGCTCGAAGAGTTTGCGGCCAGCGACCTGGGAGCGCGCTACCCCCAAACCGTTGCCACCTGGCAGCGCGCCTGGCAGCGCTTCACGCCGTTCCTAGCGTTCCCGCCCATGCTACGCCGCGTCGTGTACACCACCAACGCTATCGAATCGTTGAACTACCAGCTGATGTGTCCCGGGTATTGTGGAGAGTGTCTTAGGCCGGATTGGAGGTTTGGGATGTCTGGTCAGCGTAAGTATTCGATGGAGTTGCGTGAGCGTGCGACGCGTATGGCGTTGGAGGCTCGTGCTGATCCCGGGCGGCGTAGGGGTGCTATTAAGCGCGTTAGCAGCCAGTTGGGGATCAATCCTTGGGGTTGTGCGCAAGTTGTTGACGGTTTGTTTATGCGGCTTTTGTCCAGGCCGCTTGGTGTAGTTCGTATTCGATGGGGGATTTGCCGCCCAGGCTGGTGTGGATGCGGCGGCGGTTGTAGAAGTCTTCGATCCAGGTGGCGACCCCGGTGTAGACCTGGTCGCGGGTGGTGAAGGTACGCCGGTAGTAGTACTCGGTTTTGAGGGTGGCCCAAAAGGATTCGGCCATGGCGTTATCCCAGCACACTCCGGCCTGCCCCATCGACACTCTTCCTTTCACGGCGCGCATGTAGGCGGCCAGTTTCTGGGAGGTGAACTGTGTTCCCCGATCAGCGTGGAGCACGATCCCTGCGGGGAAGCCGCCGCGGGTGGTGGCGGCCATGTCGAGCGCGGTGATGACCAGAGCGCGTGTTGTGCTGCTCGCCCATGGCGTATCCCAGGACTCTACGCGAGTGCGCATCGCGCACGGCGCACAGGTAGACCCAGCCTTGGTTGCAGCGCAGGTAGGTGACATCCGCGATCCACACCCGGTCACCCACACTCAACTCTGAAGAGCCGCCTAAGTCATCGCTCTGCCAGCATCAACATTCGGTCTCAATCCGGGCTGTCGCGCGCAGATACATTCATTCAACACACCACCGAAAACCTGAACAACTCAGATCAGACCACTCTCACGGAGTATGCGAATCTCTCTGATAGTCTCCCTAACCTCAGACTGACAGCCATTGGTTTGGCCAATGTAGAACGCTTGCAGGCCCCTACTCCACAGCAGATGTGTAACAAAAGCCGCCGTAATTCCGGCCTGCGAGAAGACGAAGCAGACTGGCTCACTCCCATTTTCCCGGGTCCTTGCGAGGAAGGAATCGACGAGCTTATCGACTACTTGTTTGTAGTCATCAGCCTTGATTTGTTTCCCTTCGGACTTCTTTAGAGCCACCTCCCCATCGGTCGCGACACCATGATCAAGAAGCATCTGCACACGATCTGCCTTACCCATGAAGGGAACTTGATACCGCTCTCGAATGGTCGCATCAAGGAAGATATAGTCTTTATCTTTCTCAACACAGTGGGGAATTGATTCAAGCGAAACCTGCACTACTTGAAATCGAATTAGCTCACTTGTACTTTTACAATCGTCAACGAGACTCCACACCAAAACGATTAACCGCAATACTAGCGCGCACAAAATGGCAGCAATCCAGAACGACAGCATGATTATTATGGAATTAATGAATTCCTGTTTTGCGGGCGTAACATTAGTAATCTTCCGCAAAACTGCACTCGTCACAACCATGCCAAATAGGCCAAGCAAGCTAAAAACTATACCCAATTGATCTCGGGCACTCCTGCTGAATCGACTCCCTCGCCTGTCAATACTGTAAGAGTGAATGACATCTTTGGCTACCTCGCGCGTTAACTGTTGTCTTACGGAATTTGATATTTCGGTTCGCGAGCCAAGAGCACTACGCTTTTGGAATACACTGAGATACTTTAACCCCTTCACCTTACGGCGACGACCAAACCACAAGCCAAATTCAGAACCATTTTTAAATTTTGTATATAATTCACTTCCCACCTTAAGTAGAGTTACAAGCGCTACAAGGGCACCAATGCCTTTCGCAGCATAATCAATCCACTCCACAACTACTCCTTCGTTAGTCGAGTCATGTCCACATCGACAGCCTCACAGACACTTTATCACCAGACATTACTCCACCCACGTAGGTGTCAAACCGTGAACACCCCACTGCGAGCTGTTCAATAGCGCCATGTTTAACATTTCAACTCATCAACTTATCGGCGCTAACACAACGGATACACACCGACCCTGATAAGAAGTACATCAGGGTCTCCAGGCATCTCAGCTCTTCTCGAACCCAACCTGCCAAAAGCCCATATCGATGAGTTTCATCTGCGGATACGTCAGGTCCTCGGTCCGCATTCCGCGCCGCGCTTCCTCGAGGCGGTCGTTGTGGTCCTCGTAGAAGTCCACGAGCTTGAGGACGGACTTCAGGCTGTATTCCCGCGTCGTCACCTTGTATGCCGCAACGCCATCCTGAAAGAACCTGTCGTACGCGGGCATGCACCCGAGCGTTCCCATCAGGATCTTCGTGATGAGGACCGGGGATACAGAAGACGCAACCTCACGCCCTGCGACCTCATCGCGGATAGGCCGGAAATGGGCGGCGATGTAATCGGACAGCTTCTCGAGCCTGTCCTGAACCTCAGACTCCCGCACATCCGTGCACGCGAGCCCAAACAGGCAGTCGTATTCAGGCTTCAGGACCTCCTCGACAACGGGTGACAGCACCTTGTAGTCCTTCTGAAGCAGGAAGGACGAACCCCGATACATCCCCCAGCTCGCCAGGTAGAAAGCGAGGTGCAGGCTCAAATAGTCGTAGTCCGGGGACGGGTCGGTCCGCGCATCTCGAAAGACGCGATAGCAATGCTCCCACGAGCGGGAGCGCCCATTCTCATTCGCGCGCGCATCGTCGTAGAAGGTCTGCGCAGCACTAATCAACTCATCGATGGCTTCCATACTTTTCTCCTTGTGTCTTCACGGCAGTCCTCTCGTCCTCAAGAGTTCTCATCGTTTCAGCCGTCCCTCTATGCGGTGTGGATTCCGATGCGAGAGATCGGGCGCCGCATCGCGCCGACATGCGCCGTTCGTTCCCACGCGTCGATGAGCGACGCCGCTTCATTGCTCAATAACTATATCGCACGAGGCCAACACCCGCGTCATGCCCATAGCTCACGACGAGGCCCGGGCTCAGGGATGCACATTCGTGCGGTTACGCGGCTCTTCCGAGTTGAGTGTGAGTGACCGGCTGTTCGTCGGGGGTTGCGGGTAGAGGTCGAGGTCCTTGATGATGAGCGGACTTCCAGCCATGCCTTCATCACAGAACGTAAGCAGAGTCCCACTGGAGCAGGCGCCAGGCATCAATACGGATCCGCATTCACAGCCGTTCACGGATTCCGCCATCAGGTTACTTTTGGCAACCTAGTACCCCCGCGCCCACTCTCGCAGCGCCGCTTCGACAACCTCGGACGCGTTGTCGTATCCGTCGTAGGTCGCACGTAGCATCGCCGCCTCGTACACGTCCTCGTCGATGCGCACCGTGAATTCGATAACCGATCCTCAAGGAGTGAATCTCTCGACCACGTCCTCCTGCTGGCCCAGCCTCGACCCGAGCGTCAGGCCATTCTCCTCCGCCCACCGCCGGATTTCGGCGTACTGTTCCGCCATGCTTCTATCGTCGCGCTTCGTCATAGTCGTATGAGTACACGAGGGTCGAGCATCTGTATCACGACACACCCAGCACCTCACTCGTCGTCGATGACCCGGGGACCAGCCACGGCCTCGTCAATCCTCGTGCGCCTCTGGCTGACACTCGACATCACGCACCCACTCGCGCACCGCGGCGCGGAGGGCTCCCGACCGTGACGTGATACCCTCACTGGACGCGCGAGCCATCATGGCGTCGAAAATATCAACGTCAAGACTCGTGGTTACGGCCACTCGTGGCGGGGGCACCGGATGACGCGCCCGCTCCTCGCGCAGGAAGGCCACGAGCTCTTCAGCTTCTCCGGATTCAATGAGCCAGCGTTCGAGGTCAGCCTTCATCTTCGCATCCGCTCGGTTACGACTCTTGCTCATGGGGACAGATATACACGGCACATGCCCCACAGACTGTGCGACGCAGCCACTGCGCACAGATTGACACGGATCATAGCTTCTCTTGTCAGAGCGTTTCACGTGAAACAATTGATAACTCAAGAGCACTCCCCCTCAAGGAACTCGCTGCACGCGAACGCTCCATTCCTTTATGCCGGCACCCCCGACGCGCCGCCAAATCACACCATTTCTCACCTCATCAGCACCACTGTCCAAATGATGGCCCACGGTTTCACCTGTATCTAGCGCGCGCATCAAGGATGCTCGTCAGCGTTTGGCAAGGTCAGGTACACGATTCGATCGATGGCCGCACACTTGTGCCGCTCATCACCGGAATTTGGGAGAATGTGCATAATGGTTACTTCGCATTCTTGGTGTTTCATATCAGTTCGAGGCGTATTCTTGCATGCTATCAGGGCGCGTTTCCGATGGTGGGGGCGCGTGGGAGGACACCTCATTGTGGAGGTTGATAGATCATGATGGTTCCGCCGTTGTCTGAGCGTCCCGTGACCGAGGAGGACGAGGAGTGCTTCCGCCAAGAGTGCGCGCCGCGCAGGTACACGCTGCGCCAACGTTGGGCCGATTATCGTGCCGAGGTCAAAGAGCGGCGGCCCAAGGGTGCGCGGGCCCGCGCCCGGGCCTGGCTGCACGTCGAGCCTTTCTATTGGGGGATGCGCGTCGCCTACGTGTGCCTGTTTGCTGGCGCTGTCTTTGCCGTGTACATCAACGGGGTTGCCGAGAGCTGGTGGCCAGCCTGGGGCGAGAGGCCCACCGTGGCAGCCACGACCACGCCTCCCGTGAACCCCGCGCCCACCGCCTCGGCGTCTGCCTCGGGCGAGGCCGCGATGTCGGGCGGCTACCAGATCGGCCCAGACGGCGTCCTGGTCCGCCCCGCCGAGTACGCCGCATCCACCTACACCAAACCCGAGCTGCCAGACGAAGCTAAGGAGAACACCGAACGAGGCGCAGAACTCGCCGCCGAATACCTCATCGACACACTCACCTACGCCTGGAACACAGGAGACACACAACCATTCGAAGACATCACACAGCCCGGAGAAGCTTTTCGTGAGGCTCACATCCAGAACGTGAACGAACTCTACTCTCAAGGGTGGATGTATGGCAATACAGCCACCATAACAAACATTGTGTCAGTACTCCCTGTTTCCCAGGAAGATTGGGGTGTTGAGCCAGATACCATTGCGGTAATATTCGACGGCATTGTCAATAACGGAACAGCATGCGTTGGAAAGAGGATTGTAAACAACAATTCCGACGAGACCGTTGCCTTCGCCTTCTATATGACATGGAAAAATGGGGGTTGGGTTTCAACTGGAGGGACTGTTCGCAATGGCGAAGCTAAGTGAGTACTCTTCTGTTATCAAGTGCTTTCTCAGCGCTATTTTGTTCATCAATTTCACCTTAGCTATGCAGTGTGAGACTTTTGCCCTAGCTTCCGCAAATTGCACAGATGCCTCGGGGATACAGATGGGAATTTGCGTTGACACTCATAATGATTCTCTCGATGTTCTACTACAGATGCAGATAGCGAACCATTCCTCAACGAAGCAGCCTGGGGGCTCGTCCCTGAATTCTCAGCGTTCGCTGCAAACGGCGGAGGGTAGTGCGTCCTCTGATGCTCAGGGGGCTGGTGTGGGGCAGGTGTGTGATGGTGTGATGCGCATGTATGAGAAGCCGGACGGGACTACGGATGAGGTCGCGTGCCTGTATTTCTCTGCCGCTAATCCGGCTGGGTCCACCCCGGTGCTGCCCACCACCCAGGAAATCCTCTACTACGCCGCCACCACTATCCATGCCGACGGAGCTGGCATCAACAAACAACCACCCACTGTGTCCTACACGAACAGGTTTGTGCCCACCATCGTCTCGGTCACCAATCCGACCCAGACCTACGTGATCAACCTGCTCGGCCGTGACATCACGATCACGCTGAGGGCAACCAACTACGAGTACTCCTGGGGTGATGGCACCCCCAGCACGGTGACGACCTCGCCGGGCTTGGCGTGGGAGAAGGGCATTGACCCCAACAATGACCCGCGTCTTATCCGCCACTACTACACGCCCCCGCAGGGGTGGCGCTCCATGCTGGATGGCCCATACCCGCACGAGAATCGAGAGATCACGCTCACGACCACGTGGAGTGGTACGGCCACGAACCCTTTCACTGGGGAGACCCAGACGATCAACGGCCTGGTCACCACCACGGAAACAACAGGACCCTTCCCGCTGTCTCACCTCGTCATTAACAACACCGACACATGGGAAGAAAAACAAGGCCACTAAGGAGAGGCACGAACCATATTCCCTATAAGGGCATAGCAAGGAAGCTACCAACCCTGGATCATTGCGATCGTCGCGACGGTTGCGATCATCGCGGCAACCCTACTAGGACTGCGAGCATTCAACACAACAGCACACGCCGAAGGAGAGACTCCCCCACAGTCATCACAATCCGATACGACTACGCTGAGCAACACTCAGTCCAACAACGAACAGTCCGGAAGTAGCCAGTCCGGCGACATGACGACCTCCGACGAACCAGTACCCATCAGCATCCCTAGCCCCACGCCCCCGCCCAACCTAGACGCAGGTGGGCTAATCAGTGCGCAAGCAACGTCGCAGTGATACCTGGATCTATGGACCTATGCGTTCAATACCGGAGACACAGAAGAGTTCATGAAGCTATGTCACGCTGAGCCCTTCTGCACACAATTCGAAAACGACATGCGAATATTCCATTCGGAACGAACCGTGATCAGTCCAAGCGTCTCATAGTATCTTATGACACAGTAGGTATACGATTGCACAGATCCGGCACACCCAGTCAACGCAGCATGCGTTATGTTCCGCTATTCCTCGACTTCTTTGATTACCAGACTCAAGGACGCGGACACCGCCTCATCCGACTTTTTGACAATTAGTGTCTTCAATGATCGCCGTGACGAAACCAGTCAATACGAATGCAAGATGCGTCTGGAGGCAGAAGGAGATGTTTGGGTTGTGAAGATAGTTCACACACACCTCCTCTAGGTGTTTGGTGACGAGCGAGGGTCACTGGCACAATTGGAAAACTCCCCTAGGCTCTGCCCCGACAGAGAGCCCAGGAGATTGTTTCACGTGAAACAGTCGCCGCGGCACGACGACAGACGTCGCTTCAGGGAACGATGCCGACCACAGAGACGAATGTTTCACGTGAAACAGTTATGCTCATCGGCGACGCGGCACCCGCACCCGCGCAATCACCCCGAATATACACACGCGCCGGTCCACCGCTGACACCAAGCGGGGTACTGCCTCTCGGCAGCACCCCGCTCAGTCAGTCACGAACGCTCACACTTGGGCTCCACTCACCCACTCGCCCGCGCCCCAGCTCCACGAAGGCGCCCGCGCGCCCCCAAGCCCTCACCCCCGCCTCTCGCGCAATGTCCGCGCGAGGAGCCCATGCCTCGGCGCGAAGACCCACGCGAGCACGAAGCACGCGGTGAGCACCAGGACGATCGTGGCGCCCGTGGGCACGTCCAGCGCCCACGACAGGTACAGGCCCACCAGGCCCCCGGAGGCCCCGAGCACGGGCGACAGGATCATCATGGTGCCCAGACGGTCGCACAGGAGCCGCGCGGTGGCCGCGGGGGTCACCAACAACGCAAGCACCAGCACGTTGCCGATCGTCTGCACGGAGATCACGACGGCCAGGGCGACCGCAATGTACAAAGACAAGTCAGCCAGCAGCACGTGCACGCCCGCCGCCCGCGCGCTCTCGCGGTCCAGGGTCACGGCCACGATGGGCCGGTGCGCCAGGAACAGCATGAGCAACACAAACAACGCGCCGCCCAGCACCACGGGCACATCCGACGCCGGGATACCGGTGATTGACCCGAACAGGAAGTCCTGCAGGCTCCCCGCGTACCCGGGCGCCCGCGCGATGATCGCGACGCCCAGCGCAAACGCGCCCACGAAGAGCACGCCGATGACGGAGTCCTCCTTAAGCCTGCGGTTTTGCGCCAACAGGGCCACGAGCACGGCGGTCACGACGCCCGCAAGCGCGCCGCCCAGCACCAGGGACCCGCCGCACACGAAGGCGATCGCCAGGCCGGGAAACACGGAGTGCGCGACCGCGTCGCCAATGAACGCCATGCCGCGCAGGACGACGTGCACGCCGACGCTGCCGCACACGAGCGCGGCGACAACCGCGATGAGCAGCGCGCGCGGCAGGAACGCCAGCGCAGGGTTCGTGAGGTCGCGGAAGAAGTCGTAGGGGCTCAGGAAGTCAGCCGCCGGAACGAGGGCACGTCCGGCCGCGTGGATCACGGTGCTCATGCGCGCACTCCTAGGGCGTCGAGGATCGGGTTGTCGGGTCGCACGTCGAAGGCGCGGATCCACGGGTCGGCGTCGGCGAGCTCCTCGGGCCGCCCGGACGCGATGATCGTGCGCCGCAGCAGGTACAGGCGGTCGCACCCGGCCCGCGCCCCGATGAGGTCGTGCGTGGTCATGAGGAGGGCCCGCCCCCCGTCCGCGAGCGCGCGGAACAGGTCCATGAGCATCTCCTGCGTGGGCATGTCGAGGCCGGTGAAGGGCTCGTCGAGGAGCAGCACGGCGGGCCGGATCGCGAGGGCCCGGGCGACGAGGACGCGCTGGCGCTGGCCGCCGGACAGCTCGCCGATGGGACGCTTGGCGAGGTCACGCATCCCCACGAGGGACAGGGCCTCCTCGACCGCGCGGAAGTGCGGGGTCCGCGCGCGCCCGAGCAGCCCTCGCCGCACGGTGACGGCCTGCAGGACGGCGTCGCGCACGCTGATCGGGAAGTCCCACGCGAACTCGTGGCGCTGCGGCACGTAGCCGATCGCGCCGTCGGTCTCGACGCGCCCGCTGGAGGGAATCAAGCCCAGGATCGAGCGGATCAGCGTGGTCTTCCCGGCGCCGTTGGGTCCGATGAGGCCGACGAGCTCCCCGGCCTCGACCTCCAGGTCGACGCCCTCGAGGACGCTGCGCCCACCCAGGGACGCGCCCAGTCCGGTGACGCGCAGCTGGCTCACTGCTCCCCTCCCCGATCGACGAGGCCGGGGCCCTCATCGCTCTCGCCCGCGCCGGGTGCGGCAGCACTGTGGGAAGAGGCCGGGGACGCCTCCCCGTGCTCCTCACCGCGGGCGGTGGGTAGGGGCGCGAGGATGGAGTCGGCCTCAGCGATGGCGGCGGCCTGTTCGGCGCGGCTGCGGCGCGAGCGCGCCACGACGAGGGCGCCGATCACGAGGAGCGACGCCGCGGCGACGGCGATGATCGCGAGGAAGGCCCAGTCGGGCAGCCCGCCCGAGGCGGCGCCGGTGGCAGAGGAGGATGCAGCGGGGTCAGCGGCCCCGGAAGCAGCTGGCGCAGCCCCAGAGGAAGAAGCGGAAGCGGAAGCACCATCGGCGGGGGCAGCCGCGGGCGCGGCCATGGCCAGGGCCTCGGACGCGGAGGCGGCGTCACCGACGGCGAAGCGCAGGGTCGTGGAGGCGGAGACGGCCTCGCCGGCGGTGGTCGTGCCCAGGAAGGTCACGGTCGCCGTGTAGGTGCCGGGCGCGGAGAACGCCCAGTTGGCGTGCACGTGCGTGCCCGAGTCGATCCACACGTCGCCGGGCGCCGCGCCGGAGTCGGCGAGCAGGAGGGGCTTGCCGAACGTGCCGGACTGCAGGAACAGCCACGCGCGGCCGGGGCCGCTCACGGGGCCGACGCGCATGGTGAGGCCGCGGTCGATGGTGGCCGTGACGGCGGGGTCCTGCGTGTTCCAGCCGAGCCACACGACACCCGGATTCTGCGTCTGGGGAACGACGTACACAGGCTTGCCCGCGACGTCGGCCAGGAAAGGGTAGTCGGCGGAGTCGGGCGCGGTCATGACGGCCGCGTCGCTCACCCGCAGGACGGTCTGGTTGGGGTCGCGCCACACGGCGCCGCTCTCGGCGTCGTGGCGCAGGCCGGCCCGCCACTGCCCGTCGATCAGTCGGGGGCCAAGGTCGACGTGCCCGACGGCGATCTCACTGGCCTCGTTCGACCACTCCTCGTGAGCGGCAACACTCTGCGCGAGGTCGGGGTCGGGACTCGGGTCAGCAACAGAAGAGGGAGCACCCACGATGACGAGGAAGGCCGACACGAGAAGAGCACTCAGAGACATGCCGAGGCGCGCGGAGCGCGACAAGGCGCTGGTCATCCGCCTGCTCTGTCCCGGGGGCGGCGGCAGGGCCTGGCCGGGCTTGCGGAAAGGCCGCCGGCTAGCCCCGTGGGCGGTGGCAGGGCCTGGCCGGGCTTCGAGATCGACCACTCCGAGCGAAGCTCGCGTGTGGCGATC
>ERZ772930.161-NODE-161-length-24738-cov-6.94656_pt1 | contig 24738 bp, 19 predicted proteins | sample MGYA00511685_ERZ772930 | MGnify/ENA primary metagenome ERZ772930 (study PRJEB29015, sample SAMEA2738053) | human oral metagenome | biome: human oral; feature: human-associated habitat; material: saliva | place: China | collected 2226 ... | reverse complement strand
GCGGTTCACTACATCTAAAGTATGCTGTACAACACTATCATAATCGATTTCTATGCCTGCTAGTTCCGCTGCAAGACGAGGAGAAAAATCTCCAGCAATCGCATAAGGATTCACTTCATGACGACGAGACTCAGGAATACCTGCAGCACGCATTAAATGCGTAGCATCCTTACTTTCAAGGCCTACATTATAATTATCCTCATCCATCGTTACGCACTCAGGGAAAGGTACCGCACTAGAAGATACGGGTTTCACCATACCAACGGCAAAACCATCATCTACAGCCATAGCCCCTAACAAGCCTGTTACAAACGTCTTGCCTACATCCGTATCCGTACCAATTATAGAAATACCTAACTGCTTCATACATGGCTCCTCTCAAGCGAATACTCACCGCCGCATAGGTTAACTAACTTATGTGATTAAGTTTACAATCTAACTACAATATACAGCGAAAAGGAATATATAGTCAACCTATTATTACGCTTAAGGTTTACCGTAATAGGACTATATGGGGCCCCGACACATTAGTGAGAGCTTTGTTAAAAATCACAGAACCTAGCTCATCGCTCCAAAGCGAGCTAAGTCGCTCTTTACTAGGTTCTGTGATTTTTATAGCTGTACTTATGTAACAGTCCCATATAGTCCTATCTACACCCTTAAATGCGAGAATAATAGGTTGGCTGTATGGGGAAATGGGAAAGGAGGATGGCTAAGCCATCCTCCTTTTCTCCCCTCTCGATACAGTGAAATTACGCTAACTCGTTAATGGCATTCAGATTTGATGGGACTAATTCATAGGTACAGTAGGAAAAAGGACGCGAAATTTTGCCCCTTACTTATTTGATACAGTGAATTTCGTTTTATTGATTTATGAATAGACTCGATGGGACTAGTTCATAAGTACAGTTATAAAAAGAGTGATGACTAACCGATTAGCGACTTAGCTCGCTTTGGAGCGTAGAGGTTAGTCATCACTCTTTTTTACCTAAATGTAGTTATGCAAAGGGGCCCCATCGAGGCCACCACTAAATCTCAATATAACGAAATTCGCCTGTATCAGGATCCATCATGCCTCCATAGAATCCCATTCCTTTCGGGAATAGCGGATGGTTGCGCAAGAAGTTAACGGTATAGATTACATTATCTTCTGAGATATGGAATCGGTCCATCCAGTCGATAAGGCCCGGCTCGATCATGCGAATCGCATCTTCACTAATGCCTTTAGCTTTCATAGATTCCATAAATGTTGTAGCAGAAAAATCTATCATACCGCAGTTTTCATGACCGATGATTAGTACGTCTTCAATTTCCATCCCATAGGTGGCTACGAGTAGACTTTGTACAATATTGTCGATAGGTTGGGTTACGCTGTTACCTGCAGTTTTAATAACGATGATTTCACCGCGGTTAAAGCCTAATGCTTCTTCTAACATGCATACTAAACGTGTGTCCATACAGGTTACGATGCCAAGCTTTTTAGTAGGATGGCTTGTTAATCCAGCCTTGGGTAGTTCAGGATGTTGTTTCACATATTCTTTATTAGTTTCAATTATTTTTGCAATGTCAATCATAAGGCACCTCACTGTATGTGTTCTATTCCACTTGAAATAGATTCTACTCATTATATACACCTTATTCATCACAAAACAAGTTAAATTTACCACTTATAAATAATTATTATAACCTATCAAACTCATGAAAACACCATTAATTACATAATAATTCTATACTTATAATTAATATTCACCTCCACTGTCATTAATATCTTTACATTCACAAAAATGAATATACTGTATATTTCTTACATAAATAGTAGATTAAAAAACCATTCTTGTGGTACTATTAATCTATAGAAAACAAACGCCACATGATACCGCATATGACGTAAACTGTATGTACAGTAAGGAGGTTTTATAATGGGTATCAATCAAAAAACGTTGCCAGGTATTTTGCTCTGTGCCGTTCTCGCTATTCCTTGTTGGCTACTAGGACAGCAGTTTCATCTAGTAGGTAGTCCAATCTTTGCCATCATTTTAGGTATAATTATTGGCTCTATCTTCACCTCTTGGAAACGAGAAAAAACAGGTGCTGGTATTGGATATACATCCAAAAAGATTTTACAATGGGCAGTTATCTTATTAGGCTTTGGTCTTAACATTACACAGATTTTACATGTAGGTTGGATTTCTTTACCTGTCATTATTTCCACCATCGCTACATCTTTAATCGTGTCTTATGTTATCTTCCGTTTAACCCACATCGACTCCAATACGGCTGTCCTTATCGGTGTAGGTTCTTCCATCTGTGGTGGCTCTGCTATAGCTGCAGCAGCACCGGTTATTAAGGCAGAAGATCAAGATATCGCACAAGCTATCTCTGTAGTTTTCTTCTTCAATGTTGTAGCCGCCTTTGTATTCCCTCAATTTGGGGATGCCATCGGTCTCTCCAATATGGGCTTTGGCTTATTCGCTGGTACAGCAGTCAATGATACATCTTCTGTAACTGCAACCGCTGCTGTATGGGATAGTATGAAAGGCACTGGTACACAAGTACTAGAATATGCAACAATCGTTAAATTAACTCGTACCCTTGCTATTATTCCAATTTGTTTAGGCCTTGCTAGTTACCAAGTATACAAAGCAAAACAAAATGCGGCTCAAACAGATGGTGCTAGCGTAAGCGTTGCTAAAATCTTCCCTAAATTCGTTCTCTACTTTGTAATTTGCTCCCTTATTACAACAGCTTTATCCTATGCTAATGTAGATATCGGATTCTTAAGTATCTTCAAAACAATTTCCAAATACTTTATTACAATGGCCATGGTGGCGATCGGCCTTAATACTAATATCGTGAAATTGTTGAAATCTGGTGGCTCTGCCCTCGCCTTAGGTGCGGCTTGCTGGATTTCTATTACTGCTGTAAGTCTTGTAGCACAACATATGATCGGCTTATGGTAAGAAATATACATACTTTGTATAATGTGCTATAATTGTATATAGTTAAAATAGTAATAACCCCTCCAGTGATGGAGGGGTTTCGTGCTACTATTCACCTTATTAGTACTTTATCATACCATAGTCAGGAGGGTTAATATGTACTTCTTACAAGGACTTCTTGTCGGCCTCGCTACGTTTGCCCCTGTTGGCATGCAAAACCTATTTATTATTAATACGGCGTTAGTCCAACCAGTACGGCGTATTATATTGACACTAGTTATTCTAGCACTCTTTGATATGAGCCTTAGTGCTGCTGCCTTTTACGGTATAGGTGCCGTATTAGAAATGTGGCCCATCATGAAGCTCATTGTAATCCTATTTGGTAGCTTGCTCATCATATATATGGGTTCTAATATCTTTAGAACAGAGCCCGACGTGCGCAATCTAAATACACATATTCCCATTCGTAAACTCATCATGTCTGCCATTGCCGTGTCTTGGGGTAATCCTCAAGCCGTTCTTGATGCAACTATGCTACTTGGAGCGTTCCAAGCGAACATTCCAAAAGAGGAAGTTTATTATTTCTTCGGTGGTTTCCTTGCGATGACACCAATTTGGTTTGGTTCTCTAGCCACCGTTATGCATCTATTAGCTAAAAAAATTAAAATTAGCCATATGGTATGGATCAATCGCTTCTGTGGTACGGTCCTTACTATTTATGGTATTAAATTATTCATCGATGGTGTTACGATGTTACTAGAGTTTTTCTAATATAAAAGCCGTTAGCAATGCTAACGGCTTTTTAATTTGCATTTAGAATTCTTCTAAGATTTGTATTTAGAATTCATCTAAGACTTGTATAAACATACTCTTAAAAGCTTCTACATAAGTATTATTTTGATTTCTTTGAGATACGAAATAATAATGACGTTCCATAGTCTTACCATAATTCGTTAGAGCCTTTCGCTCAATTCCTGGCAGCGCATCTGTTAGGTATTTAAAGCGATCTAACAATAGTAAACCTTGTTGTCCAGCCACTAAATAACGAGCCTCTTCTAACGTTCGGGCATACGCAAAGGCACCATTATAGCCCATTGCCTTTCGATAATGGTCTTCTTCTGTCAAAGTATATTTACCACGACACACTAAAATCAAAGGCAACTCATCAATAGTCTTCAGCTCCACACTACCTGCATTCGTATAGCCTTGTGGAACCTCGATGATAGTAGTGGCTTTATCGATCAATTGGCTTTCATAATCATCAGATAAAACTTGCCATTGATCATTAAATACTACATCAACACGACGATCTTGTAACATGCCATATAATTCTTCATGACTGCCGCTATACATGCGAATATCTAGATTCTTATAGCGCTTTGCCATACGAATTACAGTCTGTTGCATCGCAATACCACTATACCGATTCAAATAGCCAATGCGCAAGCTCACTCGCGCATCAGTACCAATGCGTGTCGTTTCCACCTTAACATCGTGAAACCGTTCTAATAATTTTTTACCAGATCGATATAAATATTGTCCTGCAGGTGTTAGTTGAAAGCTGCGTTTCTCCCGCACCATCAATTCAACACCAAGACTAGTTTCAAGCGCTTTAATTTGTTGTGAAATTGCAGACTGGGATACATACTGTTCAGTTGCCGCTTGAGTAAAACTATTATTATCTACCACACACACAAAGTACTCTAACTGTTTCAATAACATAACTATACACTCTCATCTCTAACTATCGCACGGCCACCACCGTACATGCACTACACAAACCAACCCCTCTCATTGGCTCCTGTTATCTATATACTTATTATATTGAATTATATGTAATTATGAAAGTCACTAAACTAAGATAGCTAAACTATGATGCGTTACTTTCACTAGGAATTACTAAATTACGATAAATAAATAGGGCCGCTACAAAGAATATAGCTGCCGTAGTCCAGAATACAGCACCATAGCCAAAAGTACGAGCAATCATACCACTAATAACAGGGCCCAACACATTGCCCATCATAGCTACACTCGATACAGCACCAAACACAATGCCTCGCCGCTCAACAGGAACTGCCTGAGATATGAGCGTATTAGCAATAGGAGTAACGAACCCCATAAAGAAGCCTGCAATAGCACGGAATATACCAAGGCCCCATATACTAGGCATCATATATTGAAGTATAAACAAAGTCCCCACAGCCCACGTAGCAGTAAATACTATACGAGGCATAGTCACACACCTGGTTACCTTACTAATTGAAATCGATGCTAAGGCACTGAATACACCTGCACCAAAGATAATAATACCAACAATAGTCGCCACAAACTCGTCACTCATATGCATATAATGCTTAATATATAATGGTAAGATAGGTCCTATACCGGTAATACCAAAATTACATAGGAATAGCAGTCCTACTAGGAGGCGTACACGAGGTATAGATAAAAAATATTTAATCAGCGAAATTTCTGATACACTTTCATCCACCTTATGTTTAAACTGTAAATTGGGCATTAAAAAATAAATCCCCAACATACAAATCCCAGTCAATGCAGCAAATACGAAAAATGGTGCACGATAACCTAAAAAGTCAGCCACAAGGCCACCCATGAGCGGTCCAAAAACGAGGCCCATAACCATGGACGCTTGGTATAAGCCCATCGCCCAAGGCACTTTATTCTCAGGTGTTATAAGGACAATAATAGCTAATCCTATGGGAACATAGCCACCCACAACACCTTGTAAAATACGTAGAATCAATAATTGCATTGGCGTCTGTGTAAAAGCACAAGCTCCAACAGTAATCATCAAAATAAACAGTATGAGCATCATCACCTTGCGAGGTCCCCATTGGTTTGCCTTGCGAGACCAATAAGGTGCACTAAGTGCTACCATTAAAGGTGTAACCCCAGATACTATCCCTGCCCACATAGCCGTCTGTCCTTGATCATGAAGTCCTAGTTCAGCCAAAAACAAAGGAATAAACGAAATCACCCCTATAATGGTTATACCGCCACCAACCTGTATGGTACAGATTAAATATATAATTCGTTTCCAAGAAGAATCCATAATGACCTTCTTTCTTAACAATAACAAACAGTATATACTTACACAAATCCGTAGATTATATACTTATAGTCCTATTGTATCGCAAACAATAAAAAAAGACCATCTCTTCCTTGCAATAAGGTTTAGAGATGGTCTTCTTACACCATAATATGATTCCTTTTACTAAAGGAAAGATAAATTATACAGTCAATTATTTTTGTTTGAACATCCAATAGATGTAATAAAGCACCACTGCATAGGTAAACACATCAATAGCCGGCATAAATGGAACCATTTTAGAGATTCGACCAAAGCTATGGATATGAAGGTTGGCTGCTACGATAGCTACTAAATTCAAACGATGAATCCAAATTTTAGTATTACGAGAAACAGATTTAGACATATTGCCAACCCAGGAGGTTAGATATAAAACCCCAAATACTAATGCGATGAGCATCGCTGTAGTGGATATATAACCAGTCCAGAATGCCATTGGATTTTTTAAGGCCTTAAGGAAATAGACATACCAATGAATACAAACCATTACAACACTGACAATACCAACAATGCGATGCACTTGGTACATCTCTGATGGATTATAACGGTTCATAAACCATTTTGGTCTCGTTGCAATATAGGTTAATACAAGCCAAGATACATAAGGTACAAGTCCAAGATGAAGTTTCCAGAACCAATGACCTTTGCCTGTGCCTAAATAGCCATACTCAAGCATTCCCATAAAAGCTAATGATAAAACTGCAATCCAAATCAAAATATGATATTTACTTTTAAACTTCTTTTTTGCCACTTCTGCCATAATAAACCCCACTATGTCTTATACAAACTATTAGTATACATCTAGTCGGCCTAATGTAGCATGCTACGAAAACAATTACTCACAATAGCAATCTACTTAGAACTACTTAGTTGTTAACGCTCACGTTAACGCTCACATTAACACATAAAATTAGAACTTGAAGTTAAGATCTGCACGGTAGTAATCATTTACACGGTTACCCTCTTGTGTTTTAGCATTAAAGCCGTAGTATGCATTAATGCCGATATTTTTTTCTGGAGCGTAAGATGCACCTAATTGCCATGCTTTATAACCTTCATACCGTGTTTTCTTTAATAAATCATTAGATTCATATTTTTGTGTTTTAAATACAGGTGCATTCTTAGCTTGATCAAAGTAATCTAATCGGATAGCCCAAGAGTTCTTCTTATCAATTTTGTAGTTGCCCCATTTAACGCCAACGTTCCAAACATCGGAATCACTCAAGCCAGATGCTTTTACCCACTCGCCATCAATACCAAATTTACCAATATTATACTTAGCATTAAATCCATATACATTATCGAATTCATTATTTTTCTTGCCATTACCCATACGTACATTCGTTGTACCTACATGAGCAAACATACCACCAAAACTAAAGCGGTCATTAACAGCTACATTAGCATTGATAAGACCTACATCACCATTATCAGCTTTACTAGTCTTAGCAAAACGACCTGCTGTCATGTAACCATATGCGCCATTTAATGTAACTCTTTTACCAAGCTTAGCTGTAGCGCCTACTCCATCAAAGTTAGAGCTATAAATTAGACCGCCACCAAATTTTTGAGTATAGCGACCCGCATCGACCACAACATTTTTACCGAATTTATGCTCTACATAAACTAGATCCCAATTAGGCTCTACCGCTTCAGCACTATCACCTAACTCAATAGAACCTGTCGTAATACGGGCTTTCACGGAAGTATTTTTATTAACTTTCGCATCAATACCTAACCGCACACGAGTTGTGATTTTATCTTCGTAATCATAACCATCAATACCCTCTTTACCGATGTAATTGATACGAGCATCACCAGTAACTTTGACATTGCCTACGCGATCTTCTAATTTTGCTACACGAACGCCAAGTGTATTCAACTCATTAGAAAACTCCTCTGCCAAACGATTCAATAACGCTTGTTGTTCAGCGTTTGCACGGTCTTGATTAGCCATGCCTTTCGCAATCATTTGAGCCATTTCGTAACGAGTAATATTATTTTGGCCTTTGAAAGTACCATCAGGATATCCATTGATAATACCAGCTGTAGCCAATTGATCTACAGCTTGGTAAGCCCAGCTATCGGACGGAACATCGGAAAATGGGTTAACAGCAAAGGCTGTAGCCACACCCATCACGGCTGCTACTGCAAAAGCACTAGTCATTTTACGTTTCATCATAATAAACCTCACACACTAAAAATAAGAAAAAATAAAATGAATAGATAATGAATATATGAAGTCAATTATCATTATCATATGCAACACAAGAATAATAACAACTTTCACTAACGGAGTAAAGAGAGAATGTATATCAATCTCACAATTATATATGCCTTTAACTAATAATACGCCCTATTTAATTCCATAAATAATAAAAATATAACGAAAAAATCCCTTCTGTATAACACAGAAAGGATTTGTATGTATTTTATTATTTCTTTTTAAATATCAAGTAGATGCAGTAAATAACAAGACCGTACGTGATAATATCAAATACTTGTACGAATGGCACCATTTTGGAAATGCGGTTAAAACCATGAATATGGATATCTGCAGCTACTAATGCAACTAAGTTGAAACGGTGCAACCAAATACCAATGTTACGACTAGATGCAGTTACTTTTCTAAGTTTTGGAGTCAAGAACGCAAGGCCAGAGATTGTACCAATACTGAAGGAAGTAAGGGCTACATAGCCACCCCACCAACCGAGGACGGATTTAGCAGCTTTACCGAAATAGAGATATAAATGGAACGCTATAACAGCAACAGATGCAATACCTAATGCACGGTGAATCTTGAACATTTCACCTAAGTTATAACGGCTTGTAAACCATTTAGGGCGCGTTGCTAAGTAAGTCATAACAATCCACGCACACCAAGGCACAAGACCGGTGTATACTTTATAGTTACCAAAGGCACGACCACCTACCATATAGCCCCACTCTAGCAAACCGATCATAATTAAAGAAAATACAGCGATCCATATAAAAATATGGTAAATGCTCTTATACTGTTTCGTTTCCACTTGATTCATTGTAAACCTCTCTAACATAATTCCTAAAATACCAATTTTACTTAATATATTTTATCATTTAAATAGAAATTTGTAGATTGCTTTTATTAGATACGTAGCTTTCATTATAAGAATAATTCTAATTTAGACTTATATTCTATCTATATAAACAACTACAAAGTATTTCGGTATAAATAGATAACTCAATCAGAAACCATGTTATGTTATGTTATCTTATCTATACTATGCTAACCCAAATTAGCAAATAAAAGCCCCTTGTATTGATTAGCATACACTAATACCAATACAAGGGGCTAAGATTAATTTGTCATGTTATAAAGAACATACAAATCAATCATCATCCTAATTATTTTTCATCTCGTTTACGATAAACGATGAACGGACGTGTTAAGTAGTTGAGTGGAGCACTCAAGCAGTGTACCAAACGGCTGAATGGGAAGATGATTGCCACTGCCATCCACGCGAACATGTGGAATTTAAACATGAATGGAACACCTTCCATCAAGGATGGATCCGGCATAAATGCTAATAGGCTACGGAACCAAGGGCCGATGGATACACGGTAATCAAAGAAGCCAGATGCATTAAGCAATGTACCAGCCATGCCACTGAAAATGGCTAATGTTAAGAACAAGTATAACCATTTATCAAGACGAGATGTGTTAACTTTCAACTCAGCTACTGTGAAGCGGCGTTTCATCAAGAGCAAGAAGCCTACGATAAAGATAAGACCCGCTACAGCACCCATGTATAACGCACCTTGATGGTACATATGGTCATTAATACCAATAGCAGCAGTCCAAGTTTTAGGGATTAATACACCTACTACGTGACCACCGATAACGCATAGTAAACCAAAGTGGAACAATGGATTAGCGATGCGTAATTGTTTTTTCTCTAAAAATTGACTCGATTTTGTAGTCCAGTTTCTTTCAAAATAGAAGAAACGAACCAAGGTACCTACGATTAAGAAGGTGAATGCGATGTAAGGCAATGCGCCCCAAAGAAATAGATTCATCGTGCACCGTCCTCCAATCCATTTGCAACAGACAAGATAATATCAAACAAGAATGCATAAGGCAGTTTAGCCTCAATGAAGCGTTCTCTAATGTATTCCAATTTTGGCTTACAATAGTCGTAAATCTCATTTGCTTTTTCCTCATCGATAACAGCGCATAATTCAAGAAGTGCTGGAATATAATCTGGCATTTCTTTTGGCAAATCATAGCCATTTTCAAGGAAGAAAGCTTTAAATTTAACGAGTTCTTCAGCTTGTTCCCCTGTACCTTGTAATTCATAAGTCGATAAGTACATCGTTGTATTTTGACTAAAATCAAAGGTACGAACATACTGGTCTTCGAATTCTTTTTTATTAGCATCCTCTACATAGTCGAAGAATTCTAATAAACCTTGGCGAAGTTGAGGATGCCCAACGGATTGGGCGTCCTCTCTCCATTCAGGTAGTTCGTTATACCATTGTTCATCAGGATAGCGTAGAAGAAATGACGCAATAAGAGCGATTTTCTGAGCATCCTTCATTATTGACATCCCCCTGTAGGGCAAGCAAAACCGCGATTGTGTTGCATTTCTAGGCGACCTTCGCGAGATACTTTAACATCAGTTGGAATAACAAAGCGATCATTGTATTTAGACAATGCCAACAATTTGTACATACCGTACATTTGGTCTTCTGTTAAATCAACTTTGTGTTCAATAGGACCGTCCCCTGTTTCACGACGACGCATATATTCACGCATGTCGAGAATACGTTGCAATGTACGAGCTAAGATTTCTGTATTACCTGCTGTAAACAGATTAGCTAAATATTGTACAGGCACGCGCATTTCATGTGCATCTGGCAAGTATACATCAGATGTTACACGTTGCAAGATTGGGCTGAGTGGTGGCACATACCAAACCATTGGCAATGTACGATACTCAGGATGCAATGGCAAAGCCACGCCCCATTCTTTAACAAGTTTGTATACAGGAGATTTTTGAGCTGCTTTAATCCATGCTTCGGAGATGCCTTCCTCGCGAGCTGCTTTAATAACCTCAGGATCATGAGGATCTAAGATTAACTCAACTGTATTTTCGTAAATGTCTTGTTCATTTTTTGTAGCCGCCATAGCTTCTACTTTGTCCATGTCGTAGAATACAACGCCAACATAGCGCATACGACCTACGCAAGTTTCAGCGCAGATTTGAGGCAAGCCATTTTCTAAGCGTGGGTAACAGAATACGCATTTTTCAGCTTTATTAGTTTCCCAGTTATAGAAGATTTTTTTGTATGGACAAGATGGAACGCAATGTCTCCAACCGCGGCATACATCTTGAGATACGAGAACTACACCGTCTTCGTCGCGTTTGTAGATTGCCCCAGATGGACATGCAGCAACACACGCAGGATTCAAGCAGTGGTTACAAAGACGTGGCAAGTAGCGCATAAATACTTCTTCGTAATCAAATACGATATCTTGTCCCATCTTAGTCAAGTTCACGTCTGCACGAGCATGTTGACCGCCAGCCAAATCGTCATCCCAGTTAGGACCCCAAGTCACTTCCATTTTTTGTTTCGTTACAAGGGAACGAGGGCGAGCTACTGGTTGGTTATTTTTACGACCACCATGAATCAATGTTTCATAGTCATACGTCCAAGGTTCGAAATAATCCTTCAATTCTGGTTGTTCAGGATGGAAGAATAATTTCATCAAACGATTTGTTTTAGAACCTGTAGAAAGAGCTAATTTACCGGAATTATCTAGCGTCCAGCCGCCCTTCCATTTTTCTTGGTCTTCCCAATTACGTGGATAGCCTACACCTGGGCGAGTTTCCACGTTATTAAAGTACATATATTCCGCGCCTTCGCGGTTCGTCCATGTATTTTTACAAGTGATAGAGCATGTATGACAGCCTAAGCACTTATCCAAATTTAGGACCATGGATACTTGAGCTTTAATCTTCAAGCCAATCCACCTCCTTCAACTTACGAGCCACAATTGTCATATCACGTTGGTTACCAGTTGGGCCATAGTAGTTAAAGCCATAGCTCAATTGACCATAACCGCCGATCATGTGTGTCGGTTTCAAGTGAATATGAGTCGGTGCATTATGTGTACCACCGCGACGGTCTTTCTTAACTTGCGTACCAGGAACGTTGATGTGACGATCTTGGGAGTGATGCATGTAAGAAATGCCACGAGGAATACGAGGGGATACAACTGCACGGGCTGCTACAACACCATTTTTATTGAAAGCTTCTACCCAGTCATTATCTTTAACGCCAATTTCTGCGGCATCATCTTCGTTGAGCCAAATTGTTTGACCACCACGGAACAATGTCAACATTTGTTGGCTATCGAAGTACATACTATGTGTAGACCACTTATTATGTGGTGTTAAGTATTTCAATGTAATTTCTGGAATACCTTCTTGTTTGTAGTCACCTTGTACTGGTTTGTAGGACAATACAGGTTTATACAATGCCATAGCTTCACCGTAATCGCGCATCATTTCATGATCGCAATAGAAGGATTGACGACCTGTTACGGTACGGAATGGTACTTTATCCTCTGTAGATGTTGTAAATGGAGAGTAACGACGATTTTTATCGTTCTTACCAGTACTTGTTACAGAGCTAATGATAAAGCGTGGTTGGCGAACCATATCATCGAAGGTAATCTTTTCTTGTTCGCGACCTTTTGCATTCTTTTCAAGGCCAGAAAGACCAGTTTTTTCTTCCATAGCTTTCCAAGAGCGAACAGCCAATTTACCATTTGTACAAGAGGATAGTGTTAATACAACATTACATGCTTCTTTACATTCGTAAATACTTGGACGACCATGAGAAATGAATTCAGGGTTATCGATAGTACCATTTTGTGCATACAATGTTTGGTATTCATCAGATACATCCCACGCCAAACCATGAGCACCCATTTTATTTTCAATATTAGGTCCCAAAGCGATGAATTTTTCAAAGATTTGGCTGTAATCACGTTTTACATGAACGAGGTTAGGCATTGTTTTACCTGGAATTGGTTCACATTCGCCTTTGCTCCAATCGAGGACTTTACCTTCTGGTTGTGCCACTTCACCTGGGCTATCATGACCAAGAGGTAACGCTACGATATCTTCGTATTCTGTGAAGCCAGACTCTTTTGCTACGCGAGATACTGTTTCTGCAAGGGTACGGAATGTATCCCAGTCAGATTTAGTTTCCCATGCACAATCAACAGCTGCTTGGAATACGTGTACATATGGATGCATGTCTGTAGAGGACAAGTCTTCTTTTTCATACCATGTAGCCGCTGGGAATACGATATCAGAATATAAGCCTGTAGATGCCATACGGAAATCGATGTCGATTAAGAGGTCGAGTTTACCTGCCCCATCAGCTTCGCGCCATTTGATTTCTTCTGGACGTGTAGGAGCGTCATCATCTTCCAATACCGCATTTTTAGTGCCTAATAAATGTTTCAAGAAGTATTCGTGACCTTTAGAAGAGGAACCGATAAGGTTTGCACGCCATACAAACAAGTTGCGTGGATGATTTTCTTTAGCGGCTGGGTCTTCTACGCAGAATTGTAATTCTTTATTTTTCAATGCTTGCGCCACATATTGGTTAATTTCTGCTTCTGTACCAGCACCAGCTGCACGAGCATCGTTAATCAATTCTTGGCTGCCTTTATTGAAAGTAGGGTAAGATGGCAACCAACCTAAACGAGCCGCCAATACGTTATAGTCACCAGGGTGACGGTAACGAGGCTTAGCTAATTTAGATGTGCGATCTGCCAAGTCAATGCAATCAGAACGGTATTGCTCTGTAGCAAAGTAGAACCAAGATGTACCATTTTGCAAGCGAGGAGCTTTACTCCAGTCGTTAGCAGTCATGATACCGCCCCAACCTTCAACAGGACGAAGTTTTTCTTGACCTACGTAGTGAGCCCAGCCACCACCGTTGACACCTTCTGTACCACAGAACATGATTAGGTTCAAGATAGTACGGTAAATGATATCCGCATGGTACCAGTGGTTAATACCACCGCCCATGATAATCATGGAGCGACCTTTAGTTTTTTCTGCATTGTCTGCAAACTCACGAGCTGTAGCAATCGCGATATCTGCCTTTACGCCAGTGATTTTTTCTTGCCATGTAGGTGTGTATGGAGTGTCATCAGTGTAAGCTTTAGCCACTTCACCGCCGATACCACGGTCGATACCATAGTTAGCAAGAATGAGATCATATACTGTAGTTACTTTTACAGGACCATCAGCAGTTTGAACTGTAATCGTTGGAATAGCACGTTCAATAACGCCTTCGTGCTCTTCATCACCAAAGTATGGTAATTTAACAATCGTTACATCTTCCCGTTGATCAAAGACGGATAAACGAGGATCGATTTTAGCACCTGTATCACGGTTTTCAAGGCGTAAGTTCCATTTTTGTGGATTTGTGTGACGTTCGCCCATTGTACCATTAGGGATAACGATTTCATTGGTAATTTCATCGATCAATACCATTTGGAAGTCAGAACCTTCCTCTTGGCGACCTAAGTCTTTAGCGTTTAAGAAACGGCCAGGTTGTACTGCGCCATTGATGTCCTCAACGCGTACAAGGAATGGCATATCAGTAAACTCTTTTGCATACTCTTTGAAGTATGGAGTTTCTTTATCGATGTAGTATTCTTTTAAGATTACGTGGCCCATTGCCATAGCAAGAGCCGCATCGGTACCGGCTTTTACGTTGAGCCATGCATCGGAGGATGTAGTAGATTCCGCATAGTCAGGGGATACGGATACTACTTTAGTACCTTTGTAACGAACCTCTGTTAAGAAGTGAGCATCTGGCGTACGAGTCAATGGTACGTTAGAACCCCAAGTCATAATGTAACCAGCATTGTACCAGTCACCAGATTCAGGAGTATCAGTTTGTTCACCCCAAACTTGAGGACTAGAAGGTGGTAAATCGGCATACCAGTCATAGAAAGACAATGGTGAACCACCCATTAAGTTAAGGAAACGAGCACCTGCTGCATAGGACAACATGGACATCGCTGGGATTACAGAGAAGCCTGCGTTGCGGTCAGGGCCGTATGTTTTTGCTGTATATAATAAGGATGCTGCTGTAATTTCTGTTGCTTCATCCCATGTGGAGCGCACAAAGCCACCCATACCACGGGCAGATTTGTATTTTTTTGCTTTTTCTGGATCTTCTACGATAGATTTCCAAGCTTCGATTGGGTTCTTAGCATTCTTTTTCGCTTCTCTCCAAAGCTCAGCCAATTCACCGCGTACATATGGATATTTTACGCGCAATGGGCTATAAAGATACCAAGAGAATGTTGCACCACGAGGGCACCCACGTGGTTCGTAATCCGGCATATCATCTGGTGTTTCAGGGTAATCAATCGCTTGGTTTTCCCATGCAACAACACCATTTTTAACGTAAATATTCCAGCTACAAGAACCTGTACAGTTTACGCCATGCGTTGTGCGGACAACTTTATCGTAAGACCAACGGTCACGATAAAAATTTTCCCACTCGCGACCGCCATCTTCTGTTATTTGATGGCCGCTTGGAGATACGTCCTTCTTGCGAAGAAACTTAAATTTTTGAGACAACAAGCTCATCTCATGTCCTCCTTCAAAACTACAAAAAAATCCCTTGTGTTAACTGAGCTAACACAAGGGAGAAAATCCTCTTATTCGATATTACTAATATTAGGGTCAATATTATCAACCTCTAAATCAAGCAATCCGATTAAAGCGTCAAAATCACAGATTACTAGATGATGTTTGTCATAGGCTACATAGCCCAACTTACGCAACTCACTTAACATGCGATTTAAACTTTCTCTTGATGTGGCAGCAAATTCAGCCAACTCCTGATTTGTTAAAGCGATATCGATAAAGATACCATCCTCGCGCCTTACACCATAACTATTGGCTAAGCGCAACAAGGTAGAATAAAATGCCCCCTTCTTGCCATATAATAGCAAGTCTCGGTATTTTGCCTGTTGACGTCGCATATGTAATGTATAGATTTTCATCATCGCAATAGCCAACGAATGATCTTTTGCAATGGCTGATTCTAGTACATCATAGCGAATGGAATAAACAGCGCAGTCCTCTCGAGCAATGGCGTTGAACACATATGTTCTTGTGTTCTCCTCATACAACGGAACCTCACCAATCACATTATTCGGTCCTACTAGACGAAGCGCAAATATATGTCCGCTAGCTTCAAACTTCTTAATGCTCAATCTACCTTTTACGACTACGTAAAAGTGTTCTGCCTTGTCCCCCTCATGGAAGAGAAATTCACCTTTTTTAAGATGGAGTTCCTCACCCGGCAAAGCAAGCAATTGGTTAATTAAATTTTTATCCATACCTTCACCACTCCATTGTACTTTTAAATAAAATCCATTAGTTATACTAATCTATTTTTAGTAAAAGTACATGTATTATATACTTTTTTGTATATACAAGATTATTATAACTTATTAATTTAAGAATATGTGTGTTTTATGTCACATTCACAAAAAAATTTACAATATATAATATATTTGTGATATAAGACATTGAAATTTTTACGTGATACAATAATTATAACCCAGACCTATGAATAAATTGAGTGTTTTCTATAAACTATTTTTAATAGAATGCAAAATTTATATACATGGGTACTTAATTGTATCTATTTTGTCTTCATTGCATGTATAGTTTTATAGTAAGGAGAAGTTCAAAATGAGTGAACTAAAAATGCCTCAAGTAGGGGCAAGCCGTAGTGAAATTGTGGCTAATTGGCAACCAGAAAATCCGGAATTTTGGGAAAAGTTTGGCAAAAAAATTGCTAAACAAAACTTGGTAGTATCCACCATCGCCTTAACACTTTCATTCTGTGTGTGGTACTTATGGGCTACCATTGCTGCCCAGTTAAACGGTGCGGGCTTTAACTTCACTACCGATCAATTATTTACATTAGCGGCCTTGCCTGGTCTTGTAGGTGCTACATTACGATTTGTGTACACATATATGCCAGCACTATTAGGTGGTAAGAACTGGACATTTATTTCTACAATTATTTTATTAGTTCCTGTTGTATGGCTTGGCTTTGCCGTTCAAGATACAACAACTTCTTATACGACATTCATGATCTTAACAGCCCTCATTGGTTTAGCGGGTGCTAACTTCTCGTCCTCCATGGCGTACATTGGCAACTTCTTCCCTAAATCTGAAAAAGGTACAGCCCTTGGTATCAACGGCGGTGTTGGTAACCTTGGTATTTCCGTAATCTACTTCTTAGCTCCATTCGCTATGGGCTCTGCCGCACTAGGTAGTGTATTCGGTGTAACACCAGCTATCATTAAAGGCAACGCCGTTTATCTTGCTAATGCAGCTTTCATGTGGATTGTACCACTCGTTGTTATCCTTGCATTGATGACACGTTTCATGGATAACTTGCCACTAGAAAAACCAAATCCTAAAAACCTTGTTCAAATCTTTGGTAACAAGCACACTTGGGCACTTACACTACTATATACATGTTCCTTCGGTGCCTTCTCCGGATACGCAGCAGCACTCGGCCTATTAGTAGGTAAAGAGTTCCCTGAAGTACCATTTGCATCTATCGCCTTCGTTGGTCCACTCGTTGCAGGCGCCCTACGCCCTGTAGGTGGTTGGTTATCCGACAAGATTAACAGTGGTACAAAAGTTACTTTTGTTAGTCTTATTGGTTTATGTGCTACCACTGCATTGATCGCAGTTGGTGTAGATATGCACAACTTCCCATTCTTCTTTGCTATGTCCGTGTTGACCTTCGTATGCTGTGGTTTCGCAACAGGTGCAACATTCCGTATGATTCCACACGTATTTGGCAATCCGTTGTTATCCTCTTTAATCACTGGCTTCGTTGCTGCTGTAGCTGCATACGGCGCCTTCATTACACCTAAAATCTTCGGCTTTGTATATTCCATGTTTGGTAATATTCACCCAGCCTTTGCTGTATTGTTAGCCTTCAACCTTGTAACTGTATCTGTGTGCTACTGGTTCTATGTGCGTAAAAGTGCAAACATGAACGTATAAGGTATAACAGAAACTATAATTCACAACAAAATAAGGTAATAAAAGACTCCCTCAACAATCCTCCATGCGAATTAGTTCTGCGGCCATAGGCCTTGAACCCGCAAGTCGGATTTTATGAGGGAGTTCTTTTATTAAAAAATAGATGTGAACTAGCATTTTAGCGTAATGTGAATTATAGTTTCTGTTTACAATTATAGCCTTCATTTTGAGAGGAAAAAATGGACTGCTGAGCAGTCCATTCATTCTAATTTGACGATATATATCTTTATCTCTATAATATAAATAGATAGTCAGACGAGTAGGAACGTCAGGCGCATCTCAAAAACAAAACATATAGGAAATGGCCTTTCTGTTTAGCTAATTACGCATGGTAACGGAGGGCTATTTGCTTTTTGTGAGGCAAATAAGCGCTATAAGTGCACCAAAGGAAACGACTAATGTCAGTATTCCAATGATAACTGTAATAAGTTCAAAGTCACTCATAAGCTCACCCCCTTCTATAACGAAGAGAGACCCAACCTCGCTGACTACCTTAAGAACATTATAATCTGAACAAATATACGATACAATAAGCAATTATTTATCTATATATATGAATTAAACAATAGAAAGGGACTGCCAAGTAGTCCCTTTTATTATCCAAAGATTTCTTCTAGTAGTGCATCGTCGATGATGGTACCAACGTAGAAGTCGCTGAAGATGCCGTATTTTGCACTGGCAACTTCGAAGCGCATATCGTATACGATTTTTTTGAATTGGATGTCGTCGTTACTGAAGATGGTAATGCCCCATTCCCAATCATCTAGACCACAGCCGCCTGTGGTGAATTCAGATAGAACATCTAAATATGTTTTACCAAGTTCGCCGTGAGATTTCATTAACATACCGCGTTCTTGTGGTGGTAGCATAAACCAGTTATCATCACCTTCGCGTTTTTTAGACATATTGTAGAAACAGATGTATTTATCGCGAGGTACATGAGGGTAAAGTTTTTGGTTAACTTCTTCTGTATCAAGTTTAGCCTTAACATAGGCACTTACTTCTGTTACAGATGTATAAGAGTAAGTTTGTACCAATACGCTTGCAATAGCAAGGCGACGGAACTTGCGTTCTACTTGTGCCAAATATTCAAGAGATGGACCAAGGATCCATAGAATCAAATCCCCTTTTGCACCATTACAATCATAGAATGCATAGCTACCTTCTTTAGCTTGATGTGTAGCTTCAAGATCTGCTAAGAATGCTTTTAATTCGTTGCGCGCTGCTGCTTTTTCATCAGCTGTAAAACAGTTCCATGCGCTAAAATCCATAGCAAATACCATGTGTTGGCTATGCCAACCTTCTACTGTAGGGATTGCTTTTCCCATTATGATCACTCCTATCTATGGTGATTCTATTAAAATGATATATTTCTATTACTATAAGAATCGAAAAGACTCCATATACTATTATAGCATATGGAGTCTTTTCTTATAATTATTTATTAATATTAATTTTCAATATGAAATATCAATCTACAATAGCCTGCACTAATTCTTTTGCTTGTTTTACACCATCTGGAATACCGATGCCATCAAATGGCGTACCGATAAGGTGTAAATTTGGATAGTTTTCAGCTACATGTTCACGGACAGCCTTAATACCTGCACGATGCCCTACATTGTATTGTGGCATGCAGTGGATGAGGCGATTGATGCGCACCCATTCAGGCTTAGCAGCGAAACGCATGATGTGTTGAATTTCTTCCACTGCTAATTCTGAAAGTTCTTCATCACTATATTGTTCTACCACATCGTTGCCTGGTTTACCGATAAAGACGCGCAATACAACTTTATCATCAGGCGTTGTTTGCGGCCATTTTTGATTTAGAATGGTACACGCTGTAAGCGGTGTATCCGTCTTACGAGTAATCAAAAGTCCAGAGCCCTTTAAATCCCCATCAAAGGTACTTTTATCAAAGGCCATAATAGCAATAGCGCAGCTTGATTGCTCCATAGAACGCAAGAAATCAAAACCCGGGTCATCCTTAAACCATTGGTTATATGTTGCAGGCGGTGTAGCGATAATCACATGATCCGCCATAGCAGGAGCTTTATCAAGCAGTATCTCTGTAGCTAAATCTGTAGCTGAATCTGTAGTAGAATTGCTAGCTTCGTTCCTGTTATCAGCGTTAATAGAAACAGTTTTAATGGAATTGGAATTAGCATTATCATTAGCATTAGCTTGACAGCCACAAGCATCGTTTCCAGACTTTAGCACATTGATAGCATACATACCTTCAATATATCGAATATTAGAAACCAGTGTCCCTGTATGTAAATGCACATTACTAGGCATAGCATCAACAATAGCGGTAATCACGCTTTCAAGACCACCTGTTAACTGGCGGAACATACCGGATTGAGCGGCAGTCCCCTTACGACTTGCCATATCTGCTTGAACCTTACTAGTTTGTCGATGTGGACTAGTATTTGTGGCTTGTCCAGAACTGTTCGAGCTATTATTCATAGATGCTGTTTGACTAGACTTTGCTTCATGACTTTCAAATTGACGGTCTGTCATGATGCCTTTACCAGCGCGTGGCACATCACCTTCTGCTACGGCACCTTTGGCAGCCTTAGAAACGCCTGCCTTTGAGTGTCCCATCTTCGCAGCCATCATCCCTTTTACCATGTTCCCATATTTTTGTTCTACTTGAATAAAATGAGGAAATGTAGACAATAGGCTGATTTTATAGATATCACCACCATAGATACCTGCTAATAGTGGTTCGATGAGCTTATCCATCATTTCTTGACCTAAATGGTATTGAAAGAAATGACCAATGGATACATCACCATTTTCATCGAGCTTATAAGGCTTTTTGAAATAATCTAAGCCAGCACGCAATTTACCAGACCAAGAAATGAGCGTTGCTTTCACAAAAGGCATCATTTCTGTAGGAATCCCCATGATAGAGCCCCCAGGGATTGGATGAATTGAGCCTTGATCATATACAAAGGCTTGCCCCGTCTCATTAGACACAAGGGTATCACCCAAACCTAAATCGTGTACTAAATCTGTCATCTCAGTTTTACGGCCCAAATAAGAATCTGGACCGAGTTCTACAACGAAATCATCAACCCGTTGTGTTTGTATTTTCCCACCAAATCGTGGTGCTTGTTCGTAAAGAGTGATGTTCCACTCTGGCTTAGCATGGCCTAGATAATAAGCCGCTGTTAGCCCTGTTAGGCCACCGCCCACAATTGTTACGTTCACGAATGAATCCTTTCTACTATTGCACTCGCCATAGCTTGTAAGAATGTTTCATTACAATTCGGCATCTGTGCCCGCAAATAAATGGCGCCCCCATTTTCAACGAGCTCTTTACACTCTACATCATTATCGTATAGGACCTCAACATGATTACTTACAAAGCCAAAGGGCACGAAAGCAATGTGCGTGGCACCAGTCTGCAAAGCTTGGTTGATAGCATCTTCCACCGTAGGCCCTAACCATTGACCGTGAGGAGCCGCACTTTGCCACGCCACGGTCCACTTAGATATCTTGCAATGCTCTGCAATCTCTTTGGCACTTTCATGTAATGCGAATGCATAAGAATCACCGCCGTGATTATCGATAAGAGGTATGCTATGAGCACTAAAAACAACGAATATATCTTCAATTGATGTATCAACAATCTCTGATTTAGCAGCACTATCTTCGTGCTCAGATTTGACACAATCTGCGACGGCTGTTTTCCAATATTCTGTAAAAGCTGGTTGATCCCACCAAGAACGAATAAAGTCGAATGTGACAGCCCCATGCTTACCAATGGCTGCTTGCACTTGTTTTTCATAGGCACCAGTGCCAAGAGATGTAAAGAATGGAGCCGTCACGATAGCGATAATATGCTCCACCCCTTGGTGAACTAAAGAGTCTACTGCCTCAGCAATAGATGGTTTCATGTGTAAATAACCAATAGCTGAGGGCATAGTTGGCAATAAAGTCATCAACGTTTTATATTGATGCTCTGCCATATGCTGCAATTCTAGATTAGACCATTGGTCTATCACATCATAGCGACGAGTAAGATTTGTAATCTCTCCCTCTGTGGGTACACGGCCATGACGAATACTCGTCATATACGGCACTAAATCTTCCTTACTTGAAGGGCTTCCATAGGATAGAAATAATAATCCTTTTTTCTCTACGTTCACTAGCTTAACCCTCTTGAGCCCACAGCTCACGACTACGTTCATGGACATAGTCCGTTAACCAATGAAGTTTTTGAGGATCTGCCTCTGGGAATACACCATGCCCTAAGTTGAAGATATGACGACCATAACGAATGCCTTCCAGCAAGATACGGTCCACTTCGCGGGCCAATGTTTTTTCATCTCCGAATAAGTACGCTGGATCAAGGTTGCCTTGTACCGTTTGTGTTACGCCACGCTCGTTGGCCATAACGATGGAGCTACGCCAATCTAGAGCAATAACATCAAGTGGCAAATGAGACCAAATAGATACTAAATGATCTGTACCAACACCATTCATAGCCATAGGTAAATGAGGATATTTTGCTTTTACCGTCTTGATAATGCGTTCCATATGAGGGTAAATCCCTTGTTTATATTGATCCGCATTAACAGCACCTACCCAAGAGTCGAATATTTGTAGCGCATCAGCACCTGCCTCGGCTTGCATGGACAAGTATGCAATAGACATATCGGCCAATTTTGTCATCAACCCGTTCCATACGTCAGGCGCACCGATGAGCATGCCCCGAGTTTTATTATAGTTCTTCGTCGGCCCTCCTTCGATGAGGTAGGACGCAATCGTAAATGGCGCACCGCAGAAACCAATGAGCGGTACGTCAAGCATGCCAGATGTTAACAACGTAATCGTCTTTGCAATATAATCCACCTTTGTAGGATCAAAGGCTTCTAATTTATCTACATCAGCCATGGACCGGATAGGCGTGCTAAATACAGGCCCTACGCCAGCTTTCAATTCTACATTTACATTCATCCCTACCATAGGGCTCATGATGTCCTTGTACAGGATGGCCGCATCAACGCCGTATTCCTTCACAGGCAACTCCGTAACACGGGCACATAACTCAGGCTCTTTCGTAATTTCAAAGAGCGTATATTTTTCCTTAATTTTACGATATTCCGCTTGGCTACGACCAGCTTGGCGCATATACCACACAGGAGTTACACCAGGGTTCTTCCCTTGGATCATGTCTAAATATGCTGTATTCAAGTACTCAACCCCTTTCTTTTTAATCAATACTAACACACTATGGTAACTAAAACAGTTACTTTGGTTACATCACTTATAACGTTACCATTACTATTCCCTGTGAAAGCCAAATACCTTCACAGGGTTTTTGCTTTAATTGCGACTTAATCTATGGCGATCAATACCAGTAATGGATTGAGCCATATCATATACAGTACGTTGGCAAGTAAATAACCAGATTTGTTGGTTCTTACCAATTTCTGCCAATAGTTCCAAAGCACTACGTTGACGGTTTTCATCAAAGCGGACAAGAATATCGTCTAAGATAATCGGCAAGGACTCCACTTGATATGAGAATACCTTTGCCAGTGCCAAGCGCAACGCTAGGTATACTTGGTCAGCTAAGCCGCTAGACCAGAACTTAAGTTCTAATCGCTCCCCATTGCCGTTAACAAGAGCAACCCCTTCGTTAATGCCAAGTATATCAAAGGTATAGATACCACCAGTCAAACGTTCTATATAAGAGGATGCTAGTTCAAGCATGTGAGGCTGTTTTTCTTGCTCGTAAGATTGTTGCGCTTTATCCATGCAGTGGCTCATTAAAACTTGTGTAGCCCAGTCTTCCAACGCAGCCTCTAATTCGCTTTGAAGCGCTTCGCGCTCTTGCAACATTTGATGTTGCTCTTGGTCAGACCCAAGCGCGCGCATAGCCTCCACAATTTGACCACGACGCTCGTACAATGTAGCTAATTTATCTTCGATAGATGCCATCTCCCGTTCAGAATGCGCCAATTCATCGAGCCAATTATCTTTGTTGCCTTCTCGCAAACGACGGTAGAACAAGTCTTTATTCTCCGCATCAGGTGCTAATAAATCTAGTTGTACCTGACTTTGCTTGTAAATGGTTTGCCACTGTTTATATTGGTCCTCATCAATAAGATGTTGACGGTACTCGTTAGAGCTTTCCATACCAGCTTTATGGAGTAATTCTTTTTGGCGAAGGAGTAATTCTTTTTCCTTTCGATGCCAATTATCGTATTCGTTGCGGAAGCTTTTGCGTTGCGCTTCCTTTTGTTCCCATACGATTTTATTTTGTTGGAAGTTTTTATATTGGTTGTAAATGCGTTTAAGCTCGGTTGGAGATACAGGTGCCTCTACACCAAGGTTATACCACAAGGTCATCGCTTGGTCTTCGATAACGCGTAACCCCTCTTTATGCTCTGCTAAACGCTTTTCGTAACCTTCAATAGTACGCAACTGTTCATGGTATTGATCGTACTCTTGCTTGAGGCCGAAGAAATCATCTTCTGTGAGGCTCTTCGCCGCCCCTTGAGGC
>ERZ772930.156-NODE-156-length-25306-cov-3.90927_pt1 | contig 25306 bp, 34 predicted proteins | sample MGYA00511685_ERZ772930 | MGnify/ENA primary metagenome ERZ772930 (study PRJEB29015, sample SAMEA2738053) | human oral metagenome | biome: human oral; feature: human-associated habitat; material: saliva | place: China | collected 2226 ... | reverse complement strand
GGACCCGAACCTGATCTACGCCGTCGAGCGGGCGAGCGCGCGTTTCCGCTCCGCCGTCGGCCACAACGTCACCAAGGAGACCAAGACCCTGATCCTAGACCCGCCGGCCGGGGAGACGCTCCTGCTCCCGGTCAAGGGCGTCTCCTCTCTCACCGTGAAGCTCGGCGGAATCCAGCTGGAGCACGTCACATACTCCCCCCGCACGGGCGCCCTGCGACGCCACGGCGGATGGGGCACCGAGCTGGGGACCATCGAGGTCACGTACACCGCCGGCAGCGACGACGTGCCGGAGGACGTCGCAGACGCCGTGGCCGAGCAGGCCGCGAGTATCTACGCCACGCTGTCTACCCCCGGAGTCCACCAGATCAGTCAGGGGTCGCGGTCCATCTCCTTCGGCGTCGCGTCCACGACGGGCACGACTCGCCGATGGGTCGATGCCGTGGAGCGCCACCGGATCGACGGGCAGGGCATCCTGTGAGTATCTGGTCCGATGTCTTCGGTTCCGAAACCATCGTGGTCACGGAGCCAACTACAGTCGAGGACGCCCACGGCGCACCCAAGCGCACCTACAGACCCGAGATGGCCCGCACCATCTCAGGCGTTGACGTGCAGGCAGCCCCTACGGAGGAGGACTCCTCCCATCGGGAGGGCGAGCACTGGACCCAGAAGGCGTACATGGACGCAGCCGCAGCTGAGTCAATCACGAAGCACGCGCGAATCGAGTGGCGAGGCGTGGCGTATCGGCTCTACGGACCGGTCCGCATCGTCACCGGGGCGGGGCTCCTACCCGACACGGCAGTACTCAACCTTCAGAGATGGGAGGGATGATGGGGCTCCTTCAGATCAGGTTCCACTACGACGGGTTCAATGAGCTCCGTCAGTCGTATCAGTCCGAGATCGACGCGATTGGCGCCAAGGCTGCGGCTACGGCCAACGCGATGACGAGCCAGACGGGCGACGAAGACCGAGGGGGCCAGGCCCCGTCAGATGAGCCGTTCGTCTACGAGCCCCGGCCCAACAAGACCCGAGCCCGCGGACTCGTCAAGACAGCCACGTACGCCGGCCGCCGCGCCCAGGCCGCCGATGACGTCCTCACGCGAGCCGTCCTAGGGGGCGGAGCATGACGCAGCTCATCCTCCCCGCGGACGTCCTCTCGCGCCTGATCCCTGTCCTCAAGCGTGAGTGCTCCGCCGCTATGGGCACCACCGTCACGGTCTCATCCATCCTGGCGAAGGACCCGATGGCCGCGCCCACGGTGCACATCTACGTCGCCGGGGGATACCCGCAGAGTCTCGTGTCCCAAACCTCGATCCTCATGGTCCACTGCTACGCCCAGGACGGGCCTGCGGCTCAGCGCCTCGCCGCTGTGGCGTCGGCGGTGATCGCCAGTGACAGGCAGGAGTGGCACTCAGGTCGAGTCCAGAGCGGCCCCTATGACAACCCGCACCCGAGCTACCCGGACGCTCGCAGGTTCTCTGCTCAGTGCGAGGTCACCACGGAGTCTGAGCGCCTCGACGTAGACTAGGACCAAGCCCGCCCAAGGTGCGGGGACCCCGCACTACAAGGAGGACTGAATGCCCGTCAACGGCAAGAGCGATGCCTCGAACGTCATTGCGCCTAAGCCGATGTCCGTCATCGGCGGTGTGTTCGTGTGCACCACCGAGGACGCCAAGAAGATCACCGCCCACATTGACCTCGCGACCCCCCCGCAGGGTGTGACGCTGGAGGCCATCGGCTACCTCACGGATGCCGGCCCGAAGCGCTCCATCTCCAATTCCACCTCGAAGGTGAAGGCATGGGGCGGCGACGTCATCCTGTCCACCCGCGAGGGTGCCGAGGCGTCGGTTGAGATTCCGGTCGCCGAGTACCTGAACATCACCGGCCACAAGCTCGTCTACGGCGACGCCAATGTCACCAAGACCGGCAAGAACATCAACATCGTCGGCAAGCTCAATGAGATTCCGCCCCACCGCGGCATCGTGGTCATCGTCAACACCGACGTTGCCAAGGGGACCATCGTCTACGACGACGCTCAGGCTGTCATCGACGGTGACGTCGAGATGAACGGCAAAGACATCATGGCCAACACCCTGAAGCTCGACCTGTTCCCGGTAGACGGCGCGTTCTACCGTGAGTTCTGGGTCAAGAACTGACACAACCAAACACCGACCGAGAGGACCACACAATGACCAAGCCCGCCGCCGGCGCCTTCCTCGTCCCGGGAGCCAAGGCCGACAAGGCTGAGAACCGCTTCATCTTCCGCCTCCCCGGCGAGAATCAGGACAGGTCGATGCCGCTCCTGAAGCACATCAAGGCGTCGTACCGCCGCCGCCTCTCCGAGGTCTCTCGCCGTCTGAAGGACGAGAACCTCTCCGAGGATGCTCAGGCGCTTGCCCGCCTGGAGGCCGAGTCGATCCAGTTCGAGATCATTGAGGACTGTTGCCCGGGCCTGACCGACGTCGTGTCCAGCGACCAGCTGGAGGCGATCATCACTGCCTGGGGAGAGGCATCTGGGACCACGGTGGGGGAATCCTCGGCCTCCTGACGGAGGCCTACCGCTATGAGAACGCGGTGAGGTCCGACTTGCTTGGGATGGGGCGGTCACTCGACGACGTGTGGAGTGGCCGCCTCTCCTGGCAAGACCTGCGGGCCTACCTCACCTGCCCACCACCGGGGTCCTGCCTAGCCATCGAGCGCGGCGCCTGGTCCCCCAATGAGCACATGCAGTCGCTCATCGTTCACCTGTTGCGGGTGCTGTCTTGGCAGACCGCCGGCGACAAGCGCGTGGACCCGCCTGAGTACATGCCTGTGACCAGCCTGATCCGCCCGCCCGAGGAAGACACCACCACGCCATACGGCGAGGGAACATCAATCGACGAGATGCGCCGCATCCTGAACCTACCGGAGGACACAGATGGCTGACGGGCCCAAGCTCGCAACAGCGTACTACGAGCTCATCGCGGCCGCCCCCGGGGCAGAGAAGCAGATCACAGACATCGTGCTCCCACCAGCCAAGAAAGCGGGGGAGGAGGCGGGCGCCGCCGCGGGAGACGCAATCGGGGCGGGCGGCGCCGACGGCGGCGCCAAGTTCGGCAGCGAGTTCGGGTCCAGCCTTAAGGGGGCCATCAACCCCGCCCTGATCGCCGCGGCCTTGGGCGCCGCTGCGCTCGGCGTGGGCAAAGCGCTCTACGACATCGGGGCTGAGTTCGACACGATGTCAGAGACGATTCGCGTCGGAACCGGCGCCACTGGCGCTGCCCTCGAGGGGCTGGAGAAGAGCGCCCAGAAAGTGGCGACCACGGTGCCCACGACGTTCCAGGACGCCGGCACCACCGTGGCTGACCTGAACACGCGGCTCGGCCTAACTGGGACTGAGCTGGAGACCGTAGCGTCTCAGGTGATCGCGGCCGGCGACTTGTTCGGAGAGAAGCTCGACGTCAGCAAGCTCTCTACGTCGTTCCAGGCGTTCAACGTCCCGCTGGACCAGACGTCCGAGATGATGGACCGACTCTTCCAGGTCAGCCAGGCCACCGGCGTCGGCATGAACGATCTCGCCACCGAGACGGCTAAGGCCGCGCCCACAGTGCAGCAGCTCGGGTTCTCCTTCGAGGATACGGTCTCCCTCATCGGGTCCTTGGACAAGGCGGGGCTGAGCACAGAGAAGACCCTCAGCTCTATGACCCAGGGCCTCGTCAACCTGGCTAAGGGAGGCGAGGCGCCGAAGGATGCGTTTAACCGCACCGTGGGGGAGATTCAGAACTTCCTCGCTGCGGGGAATGAGGCCGCGGCGCTCACCACGGCCGGGAAGATTTTCGGTACAGAAGGTGCCCCTCAGTTCCTGTCCGCGCTCAAATCCGGGACCTTTGACCTGAACACGCTTCAGCAGTCCATCGGCGCCACGGGCGACACGATCCTCAAGGCCCAGGAGGACACCCTGGACGGGCCGGAGAAGTTCCAGATCGCGGTGAATAAGGCCAAGCTCGCGCTCGAGCCCTTAGCCACCACGGTGTTCGACAAGGTGGCGGAGGCGCTTAACTGGTTGACCCCCAAGCTGGACTCCTTCGTCGCGTGGGCCAAGGAAAACCCCGCACTCATGCAGGGAATCGCCATCGCTGTTGGAGTGCTGGCTGCGGCGCTCCTCGTCGCCGCAGCGGCTCAATGGGCGATGAACAGCGCCCTGCTGGCATCCCCGATCACGTGGATCATCATCGGCATCGGGGCGATCATCGCGGCCATTGTGCTCCTCGTCGCCAACTGGGACTCCGTGTGGCCGGTGCTGGTGAGTGCATGGGATTACATCGTGGACGCCTGGAACACGGCCTGGGAGTGGATCAAGGGTTTCTTCTCGGGGCTGTGGGAGAGCATCACCACGTTCGTCTCCGGTATCCCGGGGGCGATCTCCGGCTTCGCGGCCGGCGTCTGGGACTCCATCTCTAGCTTCTTCTCGGGGCTGTGGGAGAGCATCACCACGTTCGTCTCCGGTATCCCGGGGGCGATCTCCGGCTTCCTGGCGGGCGCCTGGGACACCATCTCTGGTTTCTTCACTTGGATGTTGGAGGGCCTGGTCAACTTCATCACCGGTATTCCCGACATGATTATGAACGGCCTCGGAACGGTGTGGGACCTTCTCGGTCAGACCTGGGTTGCGGCCTGGGAAGCCATCAAGGATATTCTCTACTGGGCACTCGTCGGAATCCTGTTCGTCCTGATTGGTATTCCGCAGATCGCGTGGAAGTTCCTCACCGAGCTGTGGAACGACCTGCCGGCCATCTGGGCCGCGATCTGGGACGGCATCACGACGTTCTTCTCCAACGTGTGGAACGGACTGGTGAACACGGCCACATCCATCGGGTCCTCCATAGTCAACTTCGCCGTTGCCATGTGGAACGCCATCCCCGTCGTGTGGAACGCGATCTGGAACGGCATCACGACGTTCTTCTCCAACGTGTGGAACGGACTGGTGAACACGGTCACATCCGTCGGGTCCTCCGTAGTCAACTTCGCCGTGAGCATGTGGAACGCCATCCCGGGTGTGTGGAACTCCATCTGGAATGGCATCACGTCGTTCTTCTCCAGCACCTGGAACGGGCTCCTGAGCGCCGCCAGCAGCATCGGGTCCAGCATCGTCAACTTCGTCTCCAACCTGTGGAACTCGATCCCGGGGCTTTGGGACTCCGCGTGGAACGGCATCAAGAACCTCGTGACCAGCGCCGTCACAGCGATGTACAACGAGGCCAAGAACGAGGCCACGAACATGCTGAACTGGTTCATGGACCTACCGAACAAGATCATGAACTTCTTCAGCAATGCAGGGTCCTGGCTCGTCAACGCTGGAAAGAACATCATCAACGGGTTCCTGAACGGGCTGAAGTCCGCCTTCACCCAGGTTCAGGACTGGGTTGGCGGCATCGGCGACTGGATCGCCGAGCACAAGGGTCCGCGCGCCTACGACCTCCGGCTACTGGTCCCCGCCGGCGGCTGGATCATGGACGGCCTCCAGACCGGTCTCCGTGGCGCCATGCCGGAGCTCGAGCGGACGATGCGGGACATCACCAACGGCATCAAGGTTGGGTTTGAGGACCCGGCCGCACGCACGGCCTGGAGGGTCAGCCGCGGCTTCAACCCAGACGTTGAGCTCGGCGCTACGGCGCCCGGCGGCGTCCAGCCCACGATCAACATCACGAACCACTACCCGCAGAAGCAGGAGGACTGGAAGACGAGGAACGACGTCGCGCAGGGCATCGCCCTGGCCCTGTCCTAATAGACTGGGGCCATGCCCAACGACACGTACTCAATCGATGGCGTCCCGCTGGATGACCCGGCGGGACGCTGGCGACTCACGAACAAGACCGAACTCCCCCAATGGGGGTCAATGGTCTCACCCAGTGTCAAGGTGCCCCGCTACGACGGTGTGCTCGCCCTGGCCCCGATGGCAGCTGGCGTCTCCACGGTGAAGCTAGAGCTGCTCATCCTCGCCGCCCACCAGACCGCCGGGCTGCGCACCCTGCGCCGCATCACAGGTGGTCGCTGCACACCATGGGCTGGACCCGCCGCGACGGCGAGGAGCTGGAGGCTCTGGTGCGCGTGTCGAGCTCGGTCGCCGCCAAGCCCAAGGGTGTCGATGGTGACCTCCTGGTCTCCTTCACCGTCGAGGCAGTCGCCGGCGAGTGGCGCCGCAAGACCCCCGAGCGCGTCGATGCAGTGACGAACGGCCGCAAGTCCTTCCCGATCATCTCCGGCAAGGACGCCATTGCCACCCACGTCGCGGTGAAGGCGGACACCGACGGCGGCACCGTCGTGGTGCGCGACACCAATGGTGGCGCATCCTTGAGCGTCGGCCGTGTGCCGAGTCAGCAGTGGCTAGTCATTGACACTGAGGGGTGGGACGTGCGATCCGTACCCCTTGGCCGGGAGCAGCATGCCGGGGAGGATGACCCCAGCACCATGCCGGTGTATCAGCGAGCCATCCCCACACTGTCGATCTCTCCCGGTGGTTTCCGCCTCGCCCAGCGCGAGAACGGCGACGGGGTCATTGAGGTCAACGGAGGTTCGGCGATCCTCTGGTGGAAGGGGGCGTACTGACGATGAGCGTCAGCAAGCCGAGGATGATGCTCCGCGCTGCGGCCTACGGGGCCTACGGCGGGGACCGCATCGGGGTCCTTCACCATGCGACCAAGATCAGCCTGACCACCTCCATCTCGGGGGTGCCGACGCTGAAGCTCACCCACACCGAGGAGCCTAACCCGGCCCTCGAAGCGGAGAACGAGATCGCCGTCGAGGTGTCCTACGACGGCGGGCTGACGTGGACAGAGCCGCCCGGCGGGAGGTTCCTCATTCGCAAGGCGACGTGGAACCTCCTGTCTGATGGAACCAAGTCCCGCTCCATCGACTGCGTGCACATCAGCGCGCGGCTGAAGCAAGCCCTCGTCTGGGAGGAGAACTTCAGGCTGCGCAAGGACGTCAACAAGCCCGCGCAGGGGAACTCAACCACGGACGTTCCTGCGGACCTGGTGATCCAGACCTGGCTGAAGGCCCAGGACCGGGGGTGGGGGCGTGGTCTCACGTTCAAGGGTGCCCCTGCGGCCGACGCCAACGGGAACGCCTGGACCAAGTACCCATCGGTCAAAGGCATGGAGGTCAAGTGGACTTCCACGCTCTGGTCCCTGCTCGAGAGCTTCCAGAAGATCGGGGCGCTTCAGCCCCGGTGGGAGGGCCGCCAGCTCGTCCTGGTGCCTCCGGTGAACAAGCCGCTGGAGTCGCTGCACCCGAAGCGCTGGCCAGCCGGGCGGACCAGCGGGGGCACCAACTCTCTGTCGTGGGCTGACATCGCTACCGCGGTTCACGTCTTGGGGAAGGACGGCGTCAGGTTCAAGGTGCAGGTGCCTACAGACCCCAACTTCGACCCCCGCGAGGGGCGGGAGATTTCCCTGGAGGCCAACTGGGTCGAGACTCAGAGCGACGCCGCGACGGCTGCGCAGGAGGCGCTGCTGGAGAGGTCTCGCCCGAAGGAGGAGATCGTCCGGGACTGGCAGGCGGATCAGCCCGGGTGCTTCCTCCCCTGGGTCGACTACAACGTCGGGGACTGGTTCTGGGTCGAGCACGCCGCAGGCCGGGACCAGTGGCTCCGAGTCAGTCAGATTCAGGTTGACTACGCGGAGGGCCGGTGCTCCGGCTCGACGATCTTCGGGACCATGATCGCCAACGCGCAGACGCGGCTCGCCCAGGAGGTCGCAGCGTCGAAGCTCTCCACGGGTACAGCATCGGCGTCAACGGCGGAGCCTGTCAGATCGAGGTCTCCTCAGAGCAAGGTCGCGCAGACGCCGGCCGTGATCCGGTCCAACACGCTGGAGGTGAAGGGCACGGTCACGGACACCGGGTCCGGGCTCGAGACCCTGGTGGAGATGTCATGGCCTGCGCCGAAGCTCGACGCCAATGGGGTCGAGCTGAAGGACAAGATCGTCGAGTACCGGGTGCGCATCGCCCGCGTGCGCAACTTCGAGGTGAACGGGACCAAGGAGTGGCTCGAGGAGACTCAGCTCGTCACCACGGCGAACAAGGTTGCGTGGGGGAGCGCGGAGCTCGGTGTCCGGTATCTGTTCTGGGTTCAGGCCCGTACCGACAAGCGCATCCCGAGCGACTGGGACGAGTCCGGGCAGATGCTCCGGCTGGAGTGGACTCAGCCCCCGACGCCGGAGGCATCCAGGCCGATTGTCCTGTCCCAGATGGGTGTCGTCACGATCCGGTTCAACGGCACGACGGCGAACCGTCAGCCGGCCCCGTGGTGGGCGAACCGGTGGCAGGTGTCGATCCACCTCGCCGGCGAGTCTGAGCCACCCAATGGCTGGAAGGCGACGGGCAGCATCTATGACAAGAGCGTCACTGAGGCGCAGGCGGCGCTGGACCCGGGACAGAAGTACAACTTCCGCGTGCGTCTGCTTGCTCAGGACGGTAAGCCTGGCCCCTGGTCGAAGCCGTTCCCGCACACGGTGGCCTCGGCGATTGACACCGAGGCGTTGGTGAAGAAGCTGACCGGCTCGCAGCAGCTCATCGACGGCGCCAAGGCCGCTATCGACAAGGACCTCCGAGCGATCCGAGAAGCACAGGAGCGCCTGGCTGGGGCGATGTGGGGCGGGCAGCTCCCGCCTGACGAGGGCACCCCAGGTGAGTCGCTGTGGCTCGACCCATTCGGGGACGTCTACCAGATGAAGTCGCACTACTGACCGATACGCTTGTATCACCTACTGACAGGAGGAACTATGACCAACGCTGCGGTGACCGACGTCCAGTGGTCCCCCAACTACTCCAGCGGCCGCCCCTACGGCGACCCCGACTCCATCACGATCCACCACTGGGGAGTCGATGGGCAGTCTCACCAGAACGTGGTGAACTACCTCTGCCGTGACGACGGCAACTCCTCGGCCCACTACGTCGCCAGCGCCGGCCGCGTGACCCAGTTGGTCCACGACTACGACCGCGCCTGGCACGCCGGCCCCGGCGGCAACCCGCGCTCCATCGGCATCGAGTGCCGGCCGGAGATGACCGACGGCGACGTGGCGACCGTGATCGGCCTCATCCAGGCGATCCGCGCCGAGCACGGCCCGCTGCCCATCGTGGGCCACCGGGACTGGATGAGCACTGACTGCCCTGGCCGCTGGTACTCGCACCTGTCCGAGCTGTCTAACGGCTCGGGCTTCGGTGCGGTGTCGTCTCCGGCTCCGGTGAAGGACGTGAATCCCTACACGGGCAAGTGGAACAAGTCCGATGGACAGGGCGAGCTCCGGTGCACCGGTGTCTTCGGCATGGCGACCATCGGCCGGCTTCAGCAGGTCATGGGGACCACCATCGACGGCGTGCTCGACGAGGACGGCTCTCCCGCCGTCGAGAGGTTCCAGGCGTTCCTCAACTCTGCCGTTCCGGCTGACACGCAGATCGCCCTGAACGGAGCCCCTGCGCTGGAGACCGACGGCATCCTGGGCCCCAACACATGGCGCACGTTCCAGTACCTCGTGATCGCCTGGCACAAGGAGTACCTGCCCGCCGGCTGGGACTTCGCCGACTGGGTTGACGGAGAGGCCGGCACCGCCACGATCGGGGCGCTCCAGCGGGCGCTGAACAACTCCAAGTCGGGCACCGGCAAGCTCTGGTGACCCGGTAGCCTTGTCTGTATGGCTGATACAGACAAGACTCCTGAAGCGCCGTCCGCCATCGAGGTGGGCGGCGCTTCTGTGCCCTCGCAGATCACGATCAACATCGGCGGCGCTTCGTCCGCCCCGGCCCCGCAGAAGCCGGTGGACCTCAGCGGCTACGTCCGCAAGGAGGAGCTGCCGGCCGCACCGGACCTCAGCGGCTACGTCCGCAAGGAGGAGCTGCCGGCCGCACCGGACCTCAGCGGCATGGTGAAGAGGATCGACCTCGACGAGACGCTGAAGGGCTTCACCAAGGCGTCTCAGACGGCCGCGATTGCCGACTCCATCCGGGCCACCCGGGCCAAGGCGGAGTCAACGGCGGCAACGGCGGAGGGGATCGCCAAGGACATTGCCGCCACGCACGCCGCGGTGGTGGACCTGACCAGGCAGCCCCGCATCGTGCGCCTCGATGTTGGCGCCCCGGTGCCGGCCGGCACCCCTCGAGGCGCCCTGATCTTCCGCACGGACAAGGCGCTGACTACCTCCGACCGCGAGTTCGCTCCCCTGAATGAGTGGTCGCTGCTCAACGTCACGGCTGAGCCAGACGGCTACCACCTGCCCGGGGTCGGGGGCTCCATCGTCCCGAAGGTGGACCAGATGAAGCCCTCCGACGGCCAGTGGGAGATCGCGCTCACGTACTCGTGGCACGGCAACTTCGGCGAGCCGGAGACGACGTCATACGTGTACAACGGCCGCACCTTCGAGGAGTTCGGGGTCACCAAGCTCGATCAGGGCACCAAGCTGGCGGACTGGACGCTGAAGGCCGGCGATCGGGTGACGGCGAAGCTGACGGTGACGCCTCGTGAGGACGGCAACGCGACGTCGCTGTGGGCTCCCTGGATCGAGGCGCCGGCGAACGGCTTCGTGGTCCACGACATCACGGTGCGCCGGGTGGCCTAGACTGGGGTCATGGCCACACGATCGATCACTTTCATCTCGCCTGCGGCGGGCTGGGTTCAGGTCTCTCCTGTCCTGCCCGCCGCAGGTGGCGTTGACGTTACGAACCTCCCCGACGTGGCTCTTCGTGAGACGCCCGGGCGAGGCACCTACTCCATCACCTGGGACGATGAGGGCTGGAGCGACTGGTCCGCGTCGGGAGCCGTCAGCGACGGCGGCTCGGTGCAGACCACCAGCGACCTGACTCCTATCGGCATTCAGGCGATGCTGGAGGCTTCGGCCGCGAAGACTTCGGCTAAGCCGAGCGGGGGCGCTGGCTCCCCGGGCCCCGCCGGCCCGCCTGGACCTCCGGGTGCACCGGGCACCCCTGGCCCCAACAACTTGCGGGTGCTGAGCAAGACTCAGCCTGTCCCGCCAGGCACGCCGGCGAACACCGTCCTGGTTCGGAAGGCGGACTGACATGGCAGACTCAGTTCTCCCGGTCTTCGGCGCCTGGTGGCGCTCCGGTGGTACGCGCCTTGGCGACGGAGCTGTCCTGCCCGATGGGGCGACCACTACGCCCTACGACGGCTCCGCTGTGCCGGTCGGGGGCAAGCGCTGGAGCGCCGAGATCGTCTACTCGGCCGATGCTCCCGTCTCGCTGTCGATCAGGCACAACCACTTCAACGCCGACAAGACGAAGATCAGGCAGACGCCGATCGATGTCTACCCGCTCGCTGCGGGCACGTCCGTATCCCGGCGCATCGACCTCGTGCTGACTGACACCGATCAGCCGAACTGGCTCCCGTCACTCGGCGCGGTCGGTGGGCAGATCAGCTTCTCCTCGGTGGAGGTTTACGAGACGCCTGCCCCGGCCGGCCCCACCGTCACGGTGTGGGACGGCAGCAAGGAGGTCCCGGCCACGATCTCGGTGTGGGACGGCCGCAAGGAGGTCGCCTGCACCGTCGAGGTCTTCAGCGGCTAGACTGGTCCTCGGCCCACAAGGCCGAAAGGAGGAAACCATGCCTGGAAAGCACGCATCCGGTAAGTTCACCTTCACCGCGGAGCAGCGTAAGGCCGCCTACGGCGTCATCGCTGCTGTCTTCACCCTGGCGGTCGCCTACGGCGTCATCACGGCGGAGAACGCGGAGGCAGTCATGCGCGCTCTGGAGCAGCTCGCTCCGGTCGCCATTGCTCTGTTTGCCCGGCACCACGTCGAGACCGAGTGAGTCCTTGATAGGATGATCTCGTGCTCCTCTCGGGGGCTGGGTTGGGATGCGAATCGCCCTCACTGCTAAGCGGTGGGGGCGATTCGCTACGATTGGCGTATGAACGACCAGCCCAAGATTGACGCCGCCGACATCATCAACCGCCTCTCCGCCGAGCTCTCGGCGATGACTACGCGAGCTGTTCTCGCTGAGTCTCGCGTAGCCGAGCTAGAGCGCGAGCAGGCTGAGGGTGGCGCAGAGTCCTGATGGGGAAGCAGCAGACATCCCCTAAGGGGAGCGTGTGGGCCGAGGTCGAGGACGACCCGGCCCTCTCCTCTGCGGCCAAGCTGGCTATCGCCACGCTTCAGGCCGCTGGGAAGCTCCCCGTGGGCACGAACCGCATCATTGACTCCGGCGCTCTTCAGGACCCGGCTGCGCAGACCATCGCGGCGGGCGTGGGGCGCTTCCTGAAGATCGAGGCCAACCAGGTCATCGCCGGCTCCGGCAACTTCGACGAGGCCGTGGCGAAGAAGCTGTGGTCGCAGATCGTCACAGCCAAGGAAGGCACCTTCGACAAGATCAAGTCCAACCTGATCGCCGTCGGCGCGCTCGACGGCCAGATCATCACGGGCGCCACGGTTCAGACAGCTGGTTCTGGCCGCGGCCGGGTGGTCATGGACGCGAACGGGATTCGCCTGGTCGGCAAAGACGAGACCTCCGACGTGTTCCGCATCGACGCGAGGACCGGGAACGTCGACATCACTGGCCGCATCATGGCGAAGGACGAGTGGTCCTATACCCGCTTGACGGACATCGGCTCCCCACCGGATGGCTCTGTCCGGTATGGCATGGGGTTGGTCTTGAACAGGTCGGTCGCTCCCCTGCGCTACCCCGGCGGGATCATGCTCAAGCAGAACGAGCGCGGGGAGCTTCAGACCGTAGTTGCTGCGCCGTCTTCAATCTTCGATGTGTCGGGGCACCTCACTGTCGGGAACCGGGAGATCGGGTGGGGCGGGAACGCGGCGGCATTCCGCATCAACGGAGGCTACATCGACTTCCAGGTGAACGACCGCACCCTGGAGATGTACGTCGGCCAGCAGGGAATCTCCTTGCAGAATGCGCTCAACAACACCCGGATCGTGGCCCAGGGCCAGCGGAACGAGGCGTTCTTCTTCGCAGGGGACAGATTCACCACTGACAACGGAGTGCTCGCTGCCTGGGACCACTGGCGCATCTCCAGCGTTGGGGGCGGGCGCAACCTGGGGTTCGCCTCGGGGAGCAACGCCGGCACCTACATGTGGTCGAAAGCCAATGGCAACTACGCCTGCATCAATGGGGACGGATTCTTCACCACGGGGAAGACGAAGAGGTTCTCCATGCACGTCCCCAGGATGTCCGAGGAGCGTGGGGGCGCCATGCTCCAGCACATGGCAACCGAGTCCCCCTTCGACGGCATCGAGTACTGGAACGTCGTCGAGCTCGACCAAAATGGTGAGGCGTCCTGGGCCCTTCCGGATTACGTGCCCGCGATTGCGTCTCGTCGTGCCCCGTGGTGCGTGTTCTCGGCCTCCGACCGGGGTGCGTCTAGCGCCAGGCTGGAGCGCGGCGAGGATCAGTTCGTCGTCCACGTGACTGGTGAGCCTGGCGCGTCAGTGTCGGTGCTCGTGAAGGGTGCCCGAATCGTGGAGATCGAGGGCGCTGCCGGCGGGACTTGCAAGTGGCAGGACTTCGGGGATGGCGAGGCGCCGTGGTACACCCTGGACCTGGGGGTGGAGGGCGCGGGCCCCCACAAGAGTGGAGAGATCATCTGGTGAGGACGATATGGACCTGATTGAAATCACACCACACGTGGTGCCCTTGCTCACCGCGATTGTGGCGGCTGCGGCCGCCATGGGGGGCGCGTCCCTGACTCGCAGGACTCAGCGGGAGGCGAGCAAGGTACAGATTCTCGACATTACCGTGCAGCACCTCTCCGACCGGGTTGAGGCCCTGGAGAAGTCGATCGCCGTTGCAGAGTCCCGACGCGACGAGGCCGTGGAGTCAGAGCGGGAGGCCCATGCTGTGAAGTGGATAGCCATCGACTACGCGGGGCGCCTGCTCCGGTGGGCTCGAGCTCGGACGGATGACATCCCACCTGATCCCCCGGCCGAGATCGAGAAGCATCTATGAGGCGAAGAGCCCGCTGCACCGACATGGTGCAGCGGGCTCTCCCGCGTCCTGTGGTGTCAGCCCTGGGCCGGGGGCTCAGCGGAGAGGTAGACGGCGTGCGCCTCGCGGTAGCGGGGGTGGCTCGGGTCCCAGTAGGCGCGCTTGGGCAGGGGGCGGGCCTTGCCTCGGGCGGCGCGGACGATGTTGAGGATGACGCCGGCGACGGCGGCGATGACGAAGGCGACGATGGCGAGGAAGATGAGGGCGAGGACGATCATTGGTCTGTACCTTTCGAGGTTGGGTTGAGTGGTTGGGTCAGCGGTTGTTGCGGAGCCGGCGGGCGAGCCAGGCGCTCAGGATGAGGGTGGAGATCAGGGTCCCGAGGGCGAACACCTGCGTGATCGCGGTGGGGGATGCGGCCAGCAGCAGGATGGAGACGCAGAGCGCGAGGCCCGCGATCCAGCCGGCGAGGCTGGTGCCTAGGATGAAGTCGGTGTCCTGGCTCAGGACGTCGCGGTCGAGGTCGTTGGTGCGCATTGGTGTGTCGTTTGCCATGGCTCAAATATATGCACGAGCACGGCGGCCACACAAGTTCTGTGGCCGCCGTGCTCGCGTGATGCTCGTCACCAAAGGCGCCAAGCCAGCGCGTCACCGCCCTTCACCTCGAAGCTCAGGACGCTGGACGCTGTTGAGTCACCGGAGATGTTCGTCCACCAGTCCGACCCACGATCCGCTGACGGGCAGGAGATCACCCACCGGCCGTCGCCGACCTGGCTCACTCCGAAGTTGTGCCAGTGGCCGTGAACCAGCACGTGGGCTCGATCCAATCCGCTTCTGCGGCCGAATGCCTGGCCCCTGAACCAATCCCCCACCTTGGGCTGCCGGCCCGCCAGATGGCCGTGTGTGAAGCCCACAGCGGTGCCTCCGACGTCCACGGTCACGGACTCCTCGTGGGGCAGCGGCCGAGCGAACTCGACGTGCTCGAATCCGGGGCGGCCGGCTACGACGTCCTCGACGTTCTTCGAGATCATCAGCCCGAAGTCGTCGAACGGAGCGTTGGCCTGCATACCCTTGCCCAGGCCAGTTCGGACCTGGCAGTGGTTGGACGGGACGGCGACGTAGACGAGCCGTCCACAGAACGGAGCGAGCCCGGCCACCGTCTCAGCAAAGATGCGCTGGGCGACCCTGATCTGGGTGGTGAGCGCGATGTCGTTCGTCTGGGCCTGGCTGCTGACGTTCCAGAAACCCTCCGTGACATCCCCGACGTCGGCCAGGATGAGGGTGGCTAGACCGCCATCCTGGATCGACGCCTTGAACGACCTGACCGCGCTGCGAACGCGGGCGACTGTCTCGGCCGTCCCTCCCCGGGAGCCGACCTTGCCGATCTGGAGGTCCGCCAGGCAGAGCACAGCGTGCTTCTCCGGGGCTAGCGGGTCTCGCTCCCACACCTCGGGCTCTCGGTCGAACACTGGCAGCAGGTCGTCGTAGGACAGGCGCTTGGCCTCAGCCATCTCGACGGCGCCCGGCTTCCAGGTGATCTTCTCGTAGGAGCCGTCGGGGAGGCGGATGGTCTTCCCTCGCTGCACGATGGCGTCCACGGGGACGTCGTTGAAGAACGCGTCGTGCCCCTGATCGGGGGCGCCCCGGCGCTTCAGCTTGGCGCGGTGCCGGCGCACGGACGCCTCGGACGTACTGAACTCGTCCGCGATCTCTTGGTTGGTCCGCTGTTGCTCGCGAGGCAACAGGTCATTGGCGATGATCGCCTCATCGAGGGGGGTCACCGAACAGCCTCGGCGATCTCCCGCAGTGCCTTGGGGTTGTACCCACTAATGGTTCGGATGATCTCGCCCTCGGCGTTCCGCAGCTCCACGATGGGGGCGGCGGTGAGGCCCAGCTCCTTGGCGCGGGCGAGGGCGGCATCGGCCTCCTCACTGCCATCGTCGAGAGGATGCAGGTCGTACAGTGCACCGAGCTTCCTCAGCATGATCGAGGTGAGCCGGCAGGGTTGGCAGTGCTTCTTGTGAAAGACGGTGATTCGCTTCATGGTTTCTCAGGGTAGTCGCTGGTCTGGTTGGTGAGGGCTCGATAGATTCCGAGTGCTCCTTGCGCGGGGGCCACCCCGTTCCCGAGGAGCCGCCGTTGTGCTGCGATTGAGAGGCCGATATCTGTGACCCACCCGCGGGGTAGCCCCATCATCTCCTCCATGCGGAGGCAGGCGTCGGCGGGTGTGGGGCAACCGAGGGCCTGGAAGAGAGACTGCCCGTGGCCGTTGCCGTTGCGGTGCTTGGCCCGCTGCTCGGCGCGCCACGCCTCCCACTCGGACTCCGGACGGCCCCACCCCATGTCCACTACGGTAGGCGTGGGCAGCAGCTCCGTGGGCCCCCTGCTCGCGGGTGCATCCGCTACTGCCGGGAGGCCCCCACCATCGCGGGAGGCCACGATGAACACGCGGTCTCTTCTGTGAGGTAGGCCGACTTCCTCGGCCCGGGCCCTCCCCCATCTCGCGGAAAACCCGTAGCGACCCAGCTCGGCATCAATGGTCTCGCGGTACCGAAGCGCCTGCGGGACGTTCTCGATGACGAGAGTGCGGGCGCCCGAGGCGTCTCCCGACCTCGACGCACCGGAAGAAAAGGCCGCTCCTGCTTCCCCGGAGTCCAGCCCCGTGGCCGGCCCTAGACAGGTCCTGGCACGGGAACCCGAACGTGACGACCTCGGCTGTCTCAAGCCCGATGAGCGGGTCGTGCACGTCGGAGTACAGAGCCGCCCCGGGGAAGCGCTTTTCCAAGGCGCGCCGGGCCGGGCCGTAGTTGTCGCAGACGGCAGTGGTGTGCACGTCATCGGGGAACAGGGCGCCCAGCGCGAGCTCCAGTCCGCCGTATCCGCTGCACAGTGACAAGACCTTCATCCCCGCACCCCCGCGATCTGGCAGATTCCGCGGACAAGTTTGGTGGTTGCATCGGACAGTCGCGTGTGGAACCGGGCCACCCCGATCTCCCGACCGTGGTCGAGGACGAGGATGGCGTTGCGAGCCCGGTTGTAATCAAGGGCCACCTCGCGGCTGATCGCCTCGGCACCGGGGCCCTCGGAGGAGCCGCCCATCGCTTCGGCGATGCGGGCTCGCATCGCCCCGGGGAGCAGGCCCGCATCGGCCAGGGCGAGAACCTCCCCGATGGTCCACTCAGGGCGTCGAGCGAGGCGCTCGGAAAGGTTCCCGGTCTTGGCGCCGAGCGGGTCAGCGATGCGCTTCATGTCTCGCTGATAGTACTGGCCTCGGTGGCAGGCGAGGTCCTCCAGGTGGTCGCAGATTTCTGCGGTGGCTCGCTCGTCCTGCTCGACGGCGAGCGCGCTGAGTTGGCGTCTCACCCGTGCTCCTTTCTCTGGTTGGGTTGTGCAAATCGTATGCAGATGTTCTGCGACTAGTCAAGCTCGTCGGCGTCCGTGAGCTTCCTGTAACGGTCCACGACGCCGCCGGCGGCGCGAAGGTGCAGGCCTGGCGCCCACGGCAGGTCGGCACTCATGGTGTCTCTGACCCTGCGGAACGCCTCGACGCCCGCGGCGGACGGCTTCCCGGCCGCGTAGTCCCACCACTCCGACGGGCCCTTAATGAGCACCTCGTCGTGGACGTGGGCCACGATCTCGAAACCCGCTCGGTCCAGCCGCACCATGGCCGACGCCAGGCAGTCCCGGGCCACAGCCTGCACGAGGTTCTCCGTCAGGCGGCCCCCGAACGTCTCGACGGCGATACCGCGGCGGGCGTCCCAGAACGCCACGGAGGGGCGGCCCCATCGGTCCCGCGTCGCGCGGATGCCTCGGTAGACCAGGGTCCGTCCGCTGGGTAGGAGCATCCGGCGGAAGGCTCGACCGAAGGGGTCCTGTCCAGCGACGATGCGCTCGCCTCCGGTGCGGAACTCACGGCCGAGCTGATCCCACAGCGCCGTGATGTGCGGGTTGGCTCGGCGCCACGCGTCCACCTGGGCCTGAAGCGCCTCGTCACTCGGGCCGTCGCCGGCGAACGCGCGCAGGCCGTTCGGCCCGGCGCCGTATCCGCAACCGAGCAGGGCGGTCTTCCCCTCCTGGCGAGTCATCTCGTGCCCGACGGCGGAGCTCATGCGTGATGCTGTCTCGACGTAGAGGTCCCGCTTGGCCTCGTAGGCGTCGAGCACCCATTGCTCGCCGGCGAGCCAGGCAAGCACAATGGCCTCGATCGAGGTGTAGTCGCAGACGATCAGGGGCCCGGCGATGACAGAGCGCACGCAAGCTGCGACCTCGGTGGGGCTGACAGGCTCGCCGAGCAAGCACTTGTCGAGCACGTCATCAACCGTCTCGCCCTCGGGCAGCTGCTCCCGGGGGAGGTTCTGCGGCTGGAAGCCGCTCCCGCTCCAGCGGCCCGTGTGGGCGCCGAGGTATCGGAGAGTCCCACGGGCTCGGTCGCCGGCGCCCCGCCGTAGCTCGGCCGCCGCGAGCTTCTTGCCCGCGACGCGGGCCGAAGCCACCCGCAGCTCAGCGACTCGCCGCACCTCGGCAGGCAGCGTCTCGTCCGCGGCCAGGGGCTCGACGGTTCCTCGGCGCAGATCGGGGAGGCTGAGCCCCTTCGATGCGAACCACGTGTGGAGCTGGGCGGTGCTGTTGGGATTCGCCAGACCGGTGATCCGCTTCAGCTCCTCGGACTGGGAGCGCACGTTGTCGTCCTCACAACGCTGGAGCGCGTGGAGCAGCTCGACATCGAGGGGCAGGCCGGTGTCTGTGATCTTCTCGGCGGTGAGCTCGATGGCGCGCTCGATGGTGCGCTCGTGTGCCAAAGGAGACCGATCAACGGCCAACCACTCGCGCTCCAGCGCTCGGTGGACCTGGCGGAGCACCTCGACGTCCTGGATGCCGTAGGCGCGGAACTCGGCCCAGCGCTCGGGGTCGTCACTCGGCATGCGGCGCCCGCCGCGGAACGTCTTGGTGGCTGTCTGCGGCTTGGCGAAGCGGTTGATAAGCAGCGTCCCGGCCGTGTCCTTGTCCTCGCACCTCAGCGCCTTGGCGAGGCTCTTCAGCGAGCCGGGCAGGCCGAGGAGGTAGGCCCAGTGCATGGTGTCGATCCACTCGGCGGGGTCGAGGTACGTGCCGGTGGCGCGGCCGTGGGTGTACGCGCTGACCTGGATTCGGTCGAACGCGGCGTTGTGGGCGACCTTGGTCACCGCAGGGTCCTGGACGAGGCCGAGGAACTCAGACCACAGCTCGGGGTCATGGCCCTCGGTGGTGGGCCCCTCGGTGATCTTCACGGGCTCGTCGTCGAGCGCCCACATCGCGAGGGTGATGCAGGCCTCAGGGCTCTCGGCGTAGCGGTGCGCGCCGGCCGAGATGTCGATGTTGGAGAAGGTCTCGGTGTCAAGGTATAGGGTTGGCATGGCTACAGAATATGACGAAGCCCCCGGTGCCCGCAAGTTCTGCGGCCCGGGGGCTTCGTCACTCACTCATCCTCTAGTCTCTTCAGCTCCCTGTCGATGTACCACCTCGCTTTCTTCAGGTCCTCGACGGTCCTCATCGCGTCCTTGCGCCCTGCTCGAGCGATGTACTTGACCGCGTTCCCGCGGTTGAAGTTGAGGTTCTCCGTGATGTCGATGACCTCAGCGCCGTTGGACCATCCCTCGGCGTAGTGGCTGGGGTGGTTCACCGCGTCACGTGCATCTCGGCCCATCTCCTCGCCCCCTCTGTCGTGTCGATCGTGGTGACTGGGTGGCCCATGGCCTCGAGGTGCCTGTGGACCATCTTCTGCGACTCCCTCGGTGTCTCGCCCGGGGCCTTGAGCTCGATCAAGTGCATCTCCCCGTTCGGCAGCAGGATCAGCCGGTCCGGGAGGCCACGCATCGTGGGGGCCAGCTTGATCGCGAATCCCCCGCGGGCGCTGACCGCTGCGACCAGCGCCCGCTCTACCTGGGTCTCCGGTCTCACATCAGACCTGCGAGGGGGTCCTCGTCAGCAGTCGGCTGGCTCGCGGACGGCTGGGCAGGACCGAACAGGCTCTCGGCCGACGCGGCTCCCCCGCCGAAGCGCTCACCCCCGCCGAGAACCTGGACCATCTGGAGCCCGAAGGAGACTCCCTTGGACCCGTCCACCTCGTAGGCGAAGGCACGAACCGCGACGCGGGCCGCCTGCCCGCCGTAGACCTCCTCGGCGATCCGCTCGTCGGAGAACGGGAGGAGGTCGGTGCCCACGATCGGGACCCGTCGGATCGAGGAGGCGTTGAAGATGATGTGGCCGGCCTGCTCCTCGTAGTCGCTGTTGTCGCCGTCCTTCAGCGGGGTGCGGAGGCTCTTTGGGACCTTGGTGCCCCACTTCTCTGCGGCGGCCTCTCGGACGGCAGCCTTCAGCGCCTCGATGGTGGCGGTGTCGCTCTTGGGGACCATGACGGCGGTGGACACCTTCGGCTTGCTGTTGCCGTTGCGGGCCTCCAGCTCGGCCAGGTGGGGCCAGGACAGGGTTGCGGGTCCGGTGGTGACGTTGACGCTCATGCGTGTTGTTCCTCTCGGGTTGTGTTGGGTGATTCAGCGGCGGCGGACGAACTTGCCTGCCCAGCGCATCGCTGTCTGCGTTGTGACTCCGACCTCTCGGGCGATCATGGGCCACGGGAGGCCCATCTTGTGGAGCCGGTTGAGCGCTCGGCGGCGCTCGGTGGTGAAGCGGGAGAGGCTCGTCTCCTGCTTCTCGATCAGGGTTCGGAGGTTGTCCACCTCCTTGCGGATGTCGTCGTCCATGGCTCAAATATATGCGGCGTCATCCGAATCGGTCAAGTTGACATCCTCGTGTTCCTCGTCACTAAGGCCGAGCGTGGTGAACACCGTCCGCTGGATGTCGGCCTTGCGGCCCAGCGCGTCCCAGATCGCGGATGCGATGGAGGGCTCTCCTCTGCCGTACACCGGGACGTTGAACTGGCAGGACACGTACCTGGCTGTCTGCCCCGGGCGGGCGAGCCGGGCGTTGGCCTGCTCCCACAGCTCCAGCGACCACGGAAGGCAGGTCCACACCAGCGACTCACCCCCGAACTGGAGGTTGAGTCCGTGGCCGGCCGACGCCGGGTGGGCGATCAGCACATCGAGGTTGCCGGCGTTGAACGCTGCGCGGTCTTCGGCGCGCTTCGCCGAGCCGATGCGCATCTCCATCAGCTGTGCCCGCAGGTACGGCTCCTCGTGGCGGAACCAGGTCATCACCAGGACGCCACGGCCCGTCACCTTGCGGCGAGCGCGCACGGCCGACGCCGCATAGTCAAGCGCCGGCCGGATGCGGTCCACCTGCACCAGCTCGGGCTCAGCATCCGGGTCGAGAGGCGGGCGGTACCAGATCGCGCCCGTGGTGAGCTGGTGCATCAGGTTCGCCACAGCTCCCGGCCCCGACGTGTAGACCTCGCGTCCGTCGGGGAGCGTGGTCACGCCGTCGGCGAGCAGCTCCCCGCTCATGCGCACAGCCTCACGCCCCATAACCGGGGTGAGCGCCTGGTACCCCACCTCCGGCAGCACGAGCTCCCCGCCGGCCTCGGCGTACCGCATCACATCGGACGCCTTGCGGATGAGGCGGCGCATCGCCCCGGGGCGGGGCTCACGGCCGACGCGGGCGCCGGTGGGGAGCATCCGCCCCTCGGTGAGGTACTCATCCCGGGCTCGGGTGACCGTCTTGCCGAGGCGCTCTCCGCCGTCGAGCATCCGCACCAGTGACCACACCCCGATTGGGTCGTGGCCTGGCGTGCCAGTGAGGAGCCACACGCGGTCAGCCTGGGCTGCGAGCTCACGCAGAGCTCGGGCGCGCTGAGACTCGCCACGGCTCGCTGAGGGCGTCATGTACTGGCTGGCCTCATCGACCACCACCGTGCGCCACACTATGTCGCTGAGCACGGCGTCTCTGATCGAGGCGCTGGAGAGCACCACGACGTCGGCCAGCGTGTCGGCCAGGGCGGCGCGGCGCTTAGACACCGGCGTGCGCGGGGCCGGAGCGACCACCAGGGGGATGCTGCGGCGCTCGGCCTCGTCAGACCACGTGGACTCACTGACCGTCGGCGGTGCCAGGACGAGGGCTGGAAAGGCCTCGGCGGGGAGGTCCGCCAGCGCCCGCAGTGTCGTCCACGTCTTGCCGGTACCCATGCCCGCGATGAGGAGGCCCCTCGGGTGGCTGACGAGCCATGCCCGGGAGACCTCCTGCTCCGGCGTAAGAGCCGGGGTCACTTCTGGGCCTCCGCCGCACCCACGGCGTGGGCTAGCACCAGTGCTCGCAGCCACGCCTCTGCCTGGGCGTGCTCAGTGTTGTCGGCGGCCTGACACAGCTTCAGATTGTTGTAGAGGTCCTTCGTCACGAGGGCGTTCAGCCACCCAGTGGCGCCGCGGCTGAGGACGAGCAGGGCAGCACCCCGGGCTCCAGAGATGATTCTCTCGGCCGGAACGCCGTTGATATCTGCAAGTGCCCGGGCCGCGAGGCGGGCGATGTCCTTTGGGTTTGCAGAGGGCGCATCGCCGGTTGACGCGTACCAGGCCGACCAGCACGCCGCGGTGAGGAGCGGCCCGCGGAAGCGCGACGTGAGCGGGTAACTGGCTTCGCCGTCGAAGGCGTGGGACCAGTCCGGGAAGTCATCAGGGGTGATGAAGTTCGGAAGTGCCTTCACAGCGGCATCCCCCTCCGCACGAGGCACGCGACGATGCCGAGGTTCAGCACGTCATCGCCGTCGGGCAGACCGTCGGTGCGGTGGGCGAAGTCGTCCAGGCACAGCAGCAGCTCATCGGCGCTGGCCGTCTCTCCGTCGGCGCAGCACTCGTAGATGACGTGGGCCGGCTCGCCCTGTGCCCCGATTGGGTCTCCGAGGCTGCGGTCGATCTCGCGGCACAGCACGAGGGCCGACTCGCAGACCGAGGCGACGCGCTCAGCACTCGCCGGGGCCGCGCCCTGGTCGAGAGCGAAGTGGAGCGAGGACGTCAGGGCACGGGCCTTCTGCGCCGCGCGCACGTGCCCGTAGGGGATGCTGCTCAGCTCAGCGGAAGACGCCCGCTGAACCATCTCAAAAGTTGGGTTGCTCATGTGCAAGAGCATAGAACTGACCCCTCCGCCTTGTCAAGCGAGGGGGTCAGTCCAGTTCCTTCAGTTGTCAGTGCTTGCGACGGCTACGGATGAGGAGTCCTCCCCCGGTCAGGGCGCCGGCCGTGAGCAGTGCTCCGCCGGCCGCGATCCCGGTGTGGGCGAGCTCGAGCTCGACCGAGGGGGTCGGGGTGGGCTCGGGCTTCGGGTCCCCGGACCAGCTGAAGCCGAGGCGGGCGTTGGACCAGAGAGCGAGGCCGCCGTCAACGGCCGCGCCGGTGCGGTCCACTCGCTGGAGAGTCAGGTCCGACACCGTGACCCGGGGGTCTCCTCGGCAGCGGCCGAGCCCCAGGGGATGAGGGAGAAGATGATGGCGATGAGGAGGGATGCTGCGACGGTCAAGCGCGTCGCTGTTCTTGTAGTGCTCATGTGCTAGAGCATAAGAACGGCCCCGGCACTGCGTCAAGCGCCGGGGCCGTTCAGTTATATGTGCTGCGCGTCACTCATCCTTCGCCAGCGTAGGGGCCGAGGTGCTCAGCTTCAGCAGGTCACCCACGGCGGCGTCCAGGGCCTTGCGGCCCCCGACCGCCTTCTCCAGCTTGCTGAGCGTGGCCGGAGAGCGGGTGAACGCCTCGTCCTCGCTCAGCATGCCGAAGTCCACGAGCGCCTGGGCCGCCTCCTCCGTGACCGAGCGCCGAGCTCGGCCGGGCTTCAGATGCCATCCAGGCAGCCCCTCGTCAGTGCCGGCCTGGCGGAGCGCCTCGCGACGCACCGCTTTGCACCAGCCCTCGACCGCCTCGACGGTGCCCATGGCCTCGGCCAGCACAGCCGGCGAGTAGTCCACGGGGTCAGCGGTCAGCCCCGTTGAGGAGTCAAGGCCCACGGCCTCGGCGACGAACGCAGCCCGCTCAGGGCACCACGGCGCCGCGGGGCAGAACAGGCACCCGCCCTCGCTCGGGACACGAGGTGCGACCTCGACCTTGGTGGCCTCAGCTGCCGCGGCCAGCTCCTCGCCCCACGCGTGCAGCGCCTCAGCAGACATCACCGCCGTCGAGATGTGCCCGCCGTCCTTGTGGCGGGGCTGGACGATGGTCATCCGCACCTCGCGGATGTCCTGCTCCAGCTCGGCATCCTGAAGAGCACCGAGGGCGTAGCACCGCAGCTGCGGGTTGTCCTCAGCCTCGACGCGCACGCCCCGGCCGAACTTCAGATCGAGGACGTGCAGCACGCCCTTGTCCGATATAACCACAGCGTCGGCCGTGCCGTAGACACCTTCGATGACGAATACTCTCTGCTCCAGCAAGAGCCTGGCGCTCTTGCGGCCGCCGAGCCCCTCCCAGGCGTCGGACACCTTGTCAACGTAGGGCATGACGCCGGCCTTCAGCTCATTGGCGTCGTACTTCTCCCCGTACTCAGCCTTCCACTCCTTCAGGAGTGCGCCCTGGCCCTTCAGCTCGATGCGCTCCTTCAGGAGAATCTCTGCCAGGGCGTGGGCCGCCGTGCCCTCGGCCGCCGCCTCAGACGTGGTGTCCTCGGCGGGGCAGGCCGCGATGGCTGCGACGGACCCGGGGCAGGTCATCCACCGCTTGGCCGCTGAGGGGCCGAGCTTCGCGTGCGCTGCGGGGCCGGTCATGGCCGTACCCCCTCAATGAGTCGCAGCAAGTCGACCAGCACCCAGGGGACCGCGATGTCGTCCATGGCGAACTCGATTGCGGCGCACACCGCGGGCACCGTCTCCTCCGTTACCAGTGAGATCGGGAGGGGGCCCAGCACCTTCGCGGTGCTGTGCGCGTTCAGCATGAGGAGTCGCGCGTCCCCTACCCGAAACTCGCGGGACATGTGCAGCGCCAGGATGGTGGCCGTCACCTGGAGGTAGGCCGCTATACCGATTCGGTTGGTCGGTCCGATCGCCTTGGGGTAGTCAGTAGCCACCCGCCTATAGGCGGAACGGGCCTCGATGGTCTCGACAAATGAGACGCCCCTTGGGTCTACCTCGAGGCCGACCCAGCTCTCCGGCCTGAGGGGCTGGCTCTCGCGGCGGAACCCCTGGTAATCGACGCACATCACAGCGCAACCACCATCGCGGTGGCAGCGGCCACGTCCTCGTCCTTCAGCTCAGTGGCTCGAGCGGCGCCGAACTCCTGAAGGACCTGGGCGACCTGGGCGCGCTTGCCGGCCTTCAGGGCGCTACGCATGGCGTCGAGCAGCGCCTCGCGGGACCCGAGCCCCCCACCGGAGGTCTGCTCCGTGGAGGGGGTGGGCTCGGTAGGGGGGACCGGCTTGGGCTCCTCGGCCTTGGGCTCCTCGGCCTTGGGCTCCTCGGCCTTGGGCTCCTCGGCCTTGGGCTCC
>ERZ772930.150-NODE-150-length-26121-cov-12.8766_pt1 | contig 26121 bp, 19 predicted proteins | sample MGYA00511685_ERZ772930 | MGnify/ENA primary metagenome ERZ772930 (study PRJEB29015, sample SAMEA2738053) | human oral metagenome | biome: human oral; feature: human-associated habitat; material: saliva | place: China | collected 2226 ... | reverse complement strand
CCCGCCGACCAGCCTGCCCCGGCCTCGTCGGCGGGCCCACAGAGCCGTCCCGCCGCGCCCGCGGTTCTTCCCGACGACGGGCGGGCGACTCGCGCCACCGCCTCCGACATCCGGCCGGCCGGCGCGGAGGCGCAGCGGGTGGCCTCCAGCTCAGCGTCGGCGCCCGAGGGGGCGAGTGCTGCGTTCGTCGCACCCGCACCGGACATCGATACGAGTGCGCCGCTGGCGTCCGAGCGCCCCGACGTCGACCGCATGCTTGATCGCCTTGTGGCCGATCCACCCATTGAGACGGTCGTGGACCAGGTAGCCGCCGAGTTCGGCACTCAGGAGGCCGTCGATGAGATTCTTCGTTCCATGACTCAGAGTAAGGAGCAATGATGACTGAGTTCCCTAAGGTTGGTTTCTTCTCCAAGGGCTACCACCGTGGACAGGTCGATGCGTTCTTTGAGGATGCTCGTCGCGCGTATGAGGGGGGTCTGCCTCCCGAGCAGTTCAGCGCGGAACAGGTGCGCCTGGCGACCTTTGAGCTGAAGAACCGGGGCTACAACATTGAGGCCGTCGATGCTGCTATGAACCGCCTGGAGGCCGCGTTCGTGAAGCGTGACCGCGCCGACTCTGTGGCCGCTGAGGGCGAGGCCGCGTGGTACGACCGCGTCGCGGATCGCGCCACGACCCTGTACCCGCGCCTGCAGCGCCCCCGCGGTGAGCGTTTTGCGCACCCGACCAGTGGGCGTGGCTACGACTGTGAGGCCGTGGATGATCTGCTTGATCGGATCGCCGCCTACTTCGATGAGGCGGGGGAGCTGACCGCGGATGAGATTCGCTCCGCGACCTTCCGTGCCAAGCGCGGCAAGAAGGCATACGCGGAGGGTCCGGTGGACGCCTACCTGGGTCGAGCGATCGAGATCCTGCTCGCGGTCGACTGATGGCTGACGATCACGTGTCCGGGGTGGGTCCCATTCCCGTTGTTCTGCTGGGGTCGACCGGTTCGATCGGCACGCAGGCTCGCGAGGTCATCGAGGCACACCGCGGTCGTTTCGATGTGCTGGGCCTGAGCGCCGGCGGCGCATCGATCACCGAGCTCGCGGTGCAGATTATCGCCCTGAAGCCCGCGTTCGTTGGTGTGGCCCGTGACGTGCGGGTGGAGCTGGCGACTGCCGTGGAGTCGATGGGAGGCACGTGCCCGGAGGTGTTTGTCGGCGAGGACGCCTCGGTTGAGGTCGTGTGCGCCTCGGTTCAGCGCGCGGCTTCGCTTTATCCGAGCGCGACGCCCGTGGTTCTCAACGGGATCACGGGAGGCGTTGGCTTGTCGTCGACGCTCGCGGCGCTGCGGTGCGGTGCCCGCCTGGCGCTGGCGAATAAGGAGTCGTTGGTCGTGGGCGGGGCCCTGGTGAAGAACGCGATGCGTTTCCCGGGGCAGATTGTGCCGGTCGATTCGGAACACTCTGCGATCGCGCAGGCCCTGGCATCGGGTGTGCATGAGCGGGGGCTGACGTCGCCGGTCGTGTCGGGCCGCTCGGAGGTCGCCGACCTGGTGCTCACCGCCTCGGGCGGGCCCTTCCGTGGGCGCACGCGCGACCAGCTGCGCGGGGTGCGTGCGGCGCAGGCGCTGGCGCACCCGACGTGGGATATGGGCCCGGTCGTGACGATCAATTCCTCGACCCTCATCAACAAGGGCTTGGAGCTGATTGAGGCGCACCTGCTCTTCGACGTGGAGCCCGAGCACATCGTGGCGACGGTTCACCCGCAGTCGATCGTGCACTCGATGGTGACATGGTGCGACGGGGCGACGACGTTGCAGGCCTCCCCTCCGGATATGCGTTTGCCAATCGCGTTGGGCCTGACCTGGCCGGAGCGCCTCGACGGCGTGGAGGACCCCCTGACGTGGGGCAGTGCCTCGCAGTGGACCTTCGAGCCGGTGGATAACGAGACGTTCCCGGCGATTAACCTGGCGCGCTTTGCCGTGAGTGCCTCGGCCACGCACCCCGCGGTGCTCAATGCCGCCAATGAGGTGATGGTCGACGCCTTCATCGAGGGCGTTGTCCCTTGGCTCGCGATCGTTGATACTGTGTCGGCGGTCGTCCACGAGCACGAGGGCGTCGCGGACCCCTCGCTGGAGGATATTGTGGCCGCGCAGCGCTGGGCAGACCGGCGTGCACGCGAGTTCGTCGCAGCCGGCCAATGGAAGGATATGTGAGCGTGGGTTCGATCGTTGGTATCGTCGTCGTCATCGTCGGGATTTTGGCGTCGGTGGCGCTGCATGAGGTGGGGCACATGCTGCCCGCCAAGAAGTTTGGCGTCCTGGTGCCGGATTACGCGGTGGGCTTTGGTCCTGCCCTGTGGAAGAAGAAGATCGGGGATACGACGTATGCGCTGCGCGCGATTTTGCTGGGCGGATACGTGAAGATCGTCGGCATGTACGCGCCGGCGCGCCCGGGGACACGCCTGGTGGGGCGGGGTGGGAAACCGACGCTCGCTCAGGAGGCTCGCGAGGCCTCGGCCGAGGAGATCCCCGAGGGGCAGGAACATCGCGCGTTTTATCTGCTAAGCGCACCCAAGAAGATTGCGGTGATGCTGGGCGGCCCCCTCATGAACCTCATGATTGCGATTGTGCTCAGCGCCGTGACGATGATCGGGATCGGGGCCCCCACTGCGTCGCGCACCATCGCGGCCGTGCCGGCCACGATCGCCACCTCCTCGGGCGAGGTTGTGTCTCCCGCCTACGAGGCGGGGGTGCGTCCCGGGGACACGGTGCAAGCTTGGAACGGACAACCGGTTTCGACTTTTGCTGAGCTTCAGCAGGCCGTGGGAGCGACTCCCGAGGGCGAGTCCGCGACCTTGACCGTCGAGCGCGACGGTGAGAGTGTGGACCTGACGCTCACGCCTGTGACGGGTGCTCAGGGCGCGCGCTACGTGGGTGTGACGGCCGGCTACGAGTACGTGTCGGCCTCGCCCGCCGATGTCGCGCGGGCAGACTGGCAGATGTTTACTGGCACCGCCTCGGTGGTCCTGCGCTTGCCGCAGGCCGTGTGGGAGGTGGGGCGTTCGATCGTGACTGACGAGGAACGTGACGCCGGTGGCGTCGTGTCGGTCGTGGGTGTGGGGCGTATGGCCGGTGAGGTGACGGGGGACTCGGCGTCCCTGGGGCTGCGTGACACGCGTCAGGTCGTCGCCGTGCTCCTGAGCCTGCTGGCGTCGCTGAATATGGCCCTCTTCGTCTTTAACCTGATCCCGCTTCCGCCGCTCGATGGGGGGCACATTCTGGGCGCCGTGTTTGAGGGTGTGCGCCGCCAGGTTGCGCGCCTGCGGGGCGCGGAGGATCCGGGGCCCGCGGACACTGCCCGCTTGGTTCCCCTGACCTGGGCGGTCGGAGGCCTGCTCGTTGCGATGAGCGTCATCCTGATTGTCGCCGACATCGTCAAGCCCGTGTCCCTCGGCTGAGGGAGCTCTCGGCCCCGCGTCGTCGGGGTGTGGAAAGCGACCCTTCCCACGTGGTTGGCGTCCGCGTGGGAAGGATTGGCTCTGGTGCGCGATAATGGGCGGGTGAGTGAAATCAATCTTGGTATGCCCGATGTTGCGGAGTCGCCGTTTGCGCGCAAGCAGACGCATCGCCTGATGGTGGGAGACGTTCCCGTGGGCGGTGGGGCACCGGTATCCGTCCAGTCCATGACGACCACGAAGACGCACGACATCGGTGCGACGCTGCAGCAGATCGCGGAGTTGACCGCTGCGGGGTGTGACATCGTTCGCGTCGCGTGCCCGACGGATAAGGATGCCGAGGCGCTGCCGATCATCGCGAAGCAGTCCCGGATCCCCGTCATCGCCGACATTCACTTCAAGCCGAAGTACGTGTTCCAGGCGATCGAGGCGGGCTGTGGCGCCGTGCGCGTGAACCCGGGCAATATCCGCAAGTTTGACGATCAGGTTAAGGACATTTGCAAGGCCGCCTCCGACCACGGCGTCTCCCTGCGCATCGGCGTGAACGCGGGCTCGCTGGACCCGCGCCTGCTCAAGAAGTACGGCCGCGCGACACCCGAGGCCCTGGTCGAGTCGGCGATCTGGGAAGCCTCCCTCTTCGAGGAAAACGGCTTCCACGATTTCAAGATCTCGGTGAAGCACCATGATGTTCTCACTATGATCCAGGCCTACCGCATGCTGTCGGAGGCGGGGGACTGGCCCCTGCACCTGGGCGTGACAGAGGCCGGGCCGGCGTTCCAGGGCACGATCAAGTCCGTGTCCGCTTTCTCGATCCTGCTGGCCGAGGGTATCGGCGACACGATTCGTGTCTCCCTGTCGGCTCCTCCCGTCGAGGAGGTTAAGGTGGGCACGAAGATGCTGGAGTTCATGGGCCTTCGCGACAAGACTCTGGAGATCGTCTCCTGCCCCTCGTGCGGACGCGCCCAGGTGGACGTGTGGACGCTGGCCGAGGACGTCACCGAGGGGCTTAAGGATCTCACAGTTCCGTTGCGCGTGGCCGTCATGGGCTGCGTTGTCAACGGTCCCGGGGAGGCTCGCGAGGCCGACCTGGGTGTTGCTTCGGGCAACGGCAAGGGGCAGATTTTCATTCGTGGCGAGGTCGTGGAGACGGTGCCCGAGGATCAGATCGTCGAGACGCTGATTCGACGCGCCAACGCGCTGGCCGAGGAGCTCGGGCTGGAGCCGGGTTCCGGCGCCGTCGAGGTCGCCCCCATTACTGCCCCGGAGCTCAAGCTTCCGGGTATCGACTGCTGAGCGCTGGAGGAATATCATGCGTCTTCGTACTTTCGCCTGCCTGTCCCTGATCGGCGGCGCGTGCGCCCTTGCCGTGAGTGGCTTCCCGCGCCGCATCGGATTGACTGCCTCTCAGGCAGACGTGTCGCTCCCGGGTGACCTGCTGCTGCCCGGCGCTAACGTCGTCGTCGATCGGGGTGTTGCCATCGACGCCCCGGCCTCGGTTGTGTGGGACGTCTTGGGGCGCGCCTTTGAGCCCGAGGACGAGTCGACGATCGTGGCGGTTGAGGACGAGGACCACGTGCTCATGCGCGTGGCCGCCCCCGGTGCGCCGGAGGGTGCCCCGGCCTCGGGCACGTGCGTGATCGCCCTGTTGCCCCTGTCCCCGTCGCGCACCCTGCTGCATATTCGTGAGCGTCACGAGGCCTCGGGCCGCGAGCTCGCGCTCGTGTGGGCGGGGGTCGCCGCCGAGTCCCTCTCCTCCCTGTCGATGCTGCGCGACATGCGTGATGCGTGCCAGGGGCACGCCGTCGGAGCCTGAGTCGGCGGAGTCACAGTTATCCTCGGGTGGCGCATTCATCCCCGCGGTGTTGTAGTATCGATCTACACGCAACGCCGACGGGGATGTTGCGCTATCCGAAGGGGGATACGGTGCTCTTCACTTCCACCGCACTGCTCGCGCTCGTGGGCCTTGTTGTCGCGCTCCTGTGGGCGTGGACATGGTCCGGCGTCGGCTCTAGCGCCCGGCGCGTCGCGATGCGCATGGACCTGCGCGGTGGATCGGCCAGCGCGGAGATGACTCGCCTGGTGTGGCCGCTCATGCCTTTGCTCTCCGTCGTTTGGTTCGTCACCGCAGATCTGGTGGGCCGCGAGGCCGCCGGCCTTGATACGCTCGGCCCCTGCACGCTGCTCCTGGGCCTTTTGGGCGCGATGATTCTTGTTGCGGTTCAGTCCCTGTACCTGGGCGGTATGCCCGAGTGGGCTTACCCGGGGTGGATGGCGCGCCGCTATTACGCCACGCATCCGCAGGCGCGTGAGCGTGAACTTGGCGCCGGCGCTCTGATCTGAGGTAGGTCGAGCTTTCGATGAGGGGTCACACGGCTGTGCCGGTGGCCCACCTGGCGATGCGTGCCGTACTCTTGGACCATGCTTCGAAATCTCTCGACTTTCTTCCTGCGAACCCTGCGTGAGGATCCGGCTGACGCCGAGGTCAATTCGCACAAGCTTCTGGTCCGCGCCGGCTACATTCGGCGCTCCGCTCCCGGCATCTACACGTGGCTGCCCCTCGGCTTGCGCACGCTGCGCAAGATTGAGGACATCGTCCGCGAGGAGATGGACGCGATGGGTGCTCAGGAAGTCCACTTCCCGGGCCTGATTCCCGCCGAGCCCTACAAGGCGACGAACCGCTGGGAAGAGTACGGCCCGACGCTGTTCAAGCTCAACGACCGTAAGGGCGGCGACTACCTGCTGGCCCCCACACACGAGGAGATGTTCACCCTGCTGGTGAAGGACATGTACTCCTCGTACAAGGATCTGCCCGCCACGCTGTACCAGATTCAGACGAAGTACCGTGACGAGGCCCGCCCGCGCGCCGGCCTGATCCGCGGCCGCGAGTTCGTCATGAAGGACTCCTACTCCTTCGACATTGACGACGAGGGCCTGAACGCCTCTTACCAGGCCGAGCGCGACACCTACGAGCGCATCTTCCAGCGCCTGGGCCTGCGCTACGTCATCGTCTCCGCGATGAGCGGCGCGATGGGCGGTTCGCGCTCCGAGGAGTTCCTGCACCCCTCGCCGATCGGCGAGGACACCTTCGTGGCGTCCCCGGGCGGTTACGCCGCCAACGCCGAGGCCGTGACGACCCCCGTTCCCGAGCCCGTCGATGCGTCCGGCGTGCCCGCGCCCCTCGAGGTTGCGACCCCCGACGCTCCCACGATCGAGTCGCTCGTTGACCTGCTGAACGAGCAGTACCCGCGCGAGGATCGTCCCTGGACCGCCGCCGACACGCTGAAGAACGTCGTCGTGACGCTCACCCACCCGGATGGGCAGCGCGAGCTCCTCGTCGTGGGCGTGCCCGGCGACCGCGACGTCGACATGAAGCGCCTCGAGGCTTCTGTTGCCCCCGCCGAGGTCGACATGGCATCGGATTCGGACTTCGAGCCGCACCCCGAGCTGGTGCGCGGCTACATCGGCCCCACGGTCCTGGGCCCCAACTCGCCGAAGCGCGTCGTGGACGAGGAGGGCAACGCCTCCGGTTCCGTGCGCTACCTGGTGGACCCGCGCGTCGTCGAGGGCACCGCCTGGGTCACGGGCGCGAACGCCGAGCAGCGTCACGTGCTGAACCTCGTCATGGGCCGCGACTTCACGGCCGACGGCACGATCGAAGCCGCCGAGGTGCGCGAGGGCGACCTTGCTCCCGACGGCTCGGGTCCCCTGCACCTGGAGCGCGGCATCGAGATCGGCCACATCTTCCAGCTGGGTCGCAAGTACGCCAAGGCCCTGGGCCTGACCGTCCTCGACGAGAACGGCAAGACCCAGGTCGTCACCATGGGGTCCTACGGCATCGGCGTCACCCGCGTCATGGCAGCCCTGGCCGAGGCCAACTGCGACGACAAGGGCCTGAGCTGGCCCGCGCAGATCGCTCCCTTCGACGTGCACGTCCTGGCCACCGGCAAGGGCGACGAGGTCTTCGAGACCGCGCAGCGCCTCGGCGAGCAGCTCGACGCGGCCGGCCTGGACGTCCTCGTCGACGATCGCCGTAAGGTGAGCGCCGGCGTCAAGTTCAAGGACTACGAGCTCGTGGGCGTGCCCTTCGGTCTCGTCGTGGGTCGCTCGCTGGCCGACGGCCAGGTGGAGATTCGTGTGCGAGCCAGTGGCGAGACCATCGTCGTGCCCGTCGAGGAAGCCGTCTCGCGCCTGCGCGAGCTCCACGCTGCGGCCCTGAAGGGGGAGTGACATGGCGATTCGACCCATCCGTATCATCGGTGACCCCGTCCTGCGCACCGTCTGTGATCCGATCACGGAGATCACCCCGAACGTGAAGGCTCTCGTCGAGGACCTGCTCGAGGGCGTCGACATGGATGGCCGCGCCGGCCTGGCCGCCAACCAGATTGGCGTCAGCCTGCGCGCTTTCTCCTGGAACATCGATGGTGAGATCGGGTATGTGCTCAACCCCCGCATCGTCGCGCTGAGCGAGGACGAGTACCAGGACGGCGACGAGGGCTGCCTGTCCGTTCCGGACCTGTGGTACCCGACCGAGCGCGCCTGGTATGCGCGCTGCGAGGGTACCGACCTGGACGGCAAGAAGGTCGTCGTCGAGGGAGAGGAGCTCATGGCCCGCTGCATCCAGCACGAGTGCGATCACCTGGACGGCCACATCTACATCGACCGTCTCGATCGCGCGACTAGGAAGAAGGCGCTGCGCGACATCCGCAACGCGGGCTTCTGAGCATCTGGCCTCGTAGAGGTGTGGACGCGCCGGGGAATGGAGTGCATTTCCCGGCGCGTTCCACTATCCTGTAACCACATCGTGTGTGCCGATCAGGCACGTTTCATTGCGACTCGCGGCGACTTAGGACGTAGGGGAAGACGATCCTGACAAAGCCAACAGGAGGAACAATGAGAGGGTCATACACCCGCGGTGTACTTTTCGTGCACTCAACACCGCCCGCTCTGTGCCCGCACATCGAGTGGGCGCTGGGCACCGCGCTCGGCCAGGAGGTCCGCCTCCAGTGGTCGGATCAGGAAGCGGCGCCGGGCATGGTTCGCTGCGAGTTCTCGTGGGTCGGACCGATCGGCTCGGGCGCCCGTCTGGCGTCCGCTCTGCGAGGTTGGGAGCACCTGCGTTACGAGGTCACCGAGGAAGCCACGGCCTCGAGCGACGGAGGACGTTGGTGCCACACGCCCTCCCTCGGTATCTTCCACTCTCAGATGGATTCCGTGGGCAACGTCGTCGTCCCGGAGGACCGCATCCGTGCCGCCATGGAGTCCGCTTCTTCCTACCAGGAGCTTCTCGAGGGGCTTGACCTGGCCCTTGGCCAGGCCTGGGACGACGAGCTCGAATCCTTCCGGCACGCGGGAGCCGGCGCTCCCGTCCGCTGGCTCAACAACCGGGTTGGCTGATGGGGTCCATCGCCGACCTGTTGGGCGATCAGCTGCGTGCAGGCTTAGCGCAGCTGGTCGATGCCGATATGCCCGAGGCAACTGAGGCCTCGTCCGCCGGATCGGCACCGCAGAGCGTTACTGCCGCGGAGTACGCGCGTGAGGCGGCGATGGAGGCCGTCCTCGACGAGGCCGACCTGGAGCCCGCTGACGCTCGCATGGAGTTGACGCTGCGCGGGGACCTGGACATGGATGACGTGTCGCTGTACGCCGTCGTTGCGCGCGTCGAACGCGAGGCAAAGGTGGCGTTCGGCGACGCACAGATCGAGGCGTGGGAGACCCTCGGGGACCTGCTCGGCGCGGTCTCCGACGCTGCGTCACACTCCTGACGCAAGGGGAACGTTAGGGGAGTGTCAACGACGTTCCCAATGTTCGTAAAGTGCCTGAAAATCGGGTAATTCGGGCCTACGATGGAGGCGGATCGCCGGGGATTTTCCGGCGTCGACTCGAACGGAAGGAACGACGTTGACCCGCACCGAAGAGGACCTGCTCGGCACGCGCGAAGTACCCGATGATGCGTACTGGGGCATTCACACGCTGCGTGCCATCGAGAACTACCAGATCTCTGGCCGCACCATCAACGAGGCGCCTGAGCTGATCCGCGCATTCGCCCAGGTGAAGAAGGCATGCGCGATGGCCAACATGCAGCTCAAGGCCATGAAGCCTGCCAAGGCCGAGGCTATCATCGCCGCCTGCGACGAGATCATCGAAAACGGCCGCTGCATGGACCAGTTCCCCGTCGACCAGTTCCAGGGCGGCGCCGGCACCTCCGTCAACATGAACGCGAACGAGGTCATCGCGAACCTGGCTCTTGAGATCCTGGGGGAGGACAAGGGGCGCTACGACATTATCAACCCCAACGATCACGTCAACCGCTCCCAGTCGACGAACGACGCCTACCCGACGGCGTTCCGTATCGCCCTGTGGCGCAAGGTCAATCGCCTGCGCAAGGCCATCGATGAGCTCGCCGATTCTTTTGACGAAAAGGGCGCGGAGTTCCGCCACATCCTGACGATGGGCCGAACGCAGCTCCAGGATGCCGTCCCGATGTCGCTGGGTAGCGAGTTCTCCGCCTTCGCGCACACGCTGCGCGAGGAGGACGAGCGTCTCGTCAACAACGCAGAGCTGCTCCTGGAGACCAACCTGGGCGCCACCGCCATCGGAACTGGCCTGAACACCCCGGACGGCTACCAGCAGGTCGTCGTGCGCCACCTGCGCCGCATCACGGGCGCGCGCGTCGTCGGTTCCCCGAACCTTCTGGAGGCCACCTCCGACACGGGCGCCTACGTTTCCATGCACGCCACGATTAAGCGCAGCGCCGTGAAGCTTTCGAAGGTCTGCAACGACCTGCGCCTGCTGGCCTCGGGTCCGCGCGCCGGCCTCAACGAGATCAACCTGCCGAAGATGGCGGCCGGGTCGTCCATCATGCCGGCCAAGGTCAACCCCGTGATCCCCGAGGTCGTCAACCAGGTGTGCTTCAAGGTCATCGGCAACGACCAGACCGTCACCATGGCGGCTGAGGCCGGTCAGCTCCAGCTCAACGTCATGGAGCCCGTCATCGCACAGGCGCTCATCGAGTCCATCAACCTTTTGGTCAACGCATGCGATACGCTGCGCGAGCGCTGCATCACCGGCATCACGGCCAACGAAGCGGTGTGCCGAGGCTACGTGGAGAACTCCATCGGCATCGTCACATACTTTAACGATGTCATTGGCCACCACCTGGGTGACGTGGTCGGCAAGCGTGCCGCAGCTGAGGGAAAGACCGTCCGCGAAGTCATCCACGACATGGAGCTCCTGTCGGAGGAAGAGGTCGAGCGCATCCTCTCGCCCGAAAACCTGGCGAACCCGAAGTACGCGGGCACCGAGGAAGAATGATCGCCTGACGCCCACAAACGACGAGGCCGGGGTTCCCGCGTGGGGCCCCGGCCTGGTCGCTTGCCGGTGCCGCTAGGGGAGCAGGGACTCCTTGAAGGAGCGAACGAAGGTGCCGAAGCGCTCCACGCGGTCCGAGAAGTAGCGGTAGATGCGCCTGCGCGCGTCACCCACGTACTCGACGATGTGCAGTTCCTCGTAGCGGAAGCGGCCGTGCTCGTCGACGAGGGAGGAGTCGACCAGGCGCCCTATAATCTCGCAGCGGAAGTGCGTGTAAGTGCCATCGTCCGTGGCCTCGAGGACCCGGCACAGGAGACTTATCTGTGAATCGTCGAGGACGGGGACGCCGTCGTGGTCGCTTGATGGAACGTGCGCGTCGGCGAGCTTGTTCCCTCCCGAGATGGTGCCCGCGTACTCGAACAGGCCCATGGCCTCGGCCCCGAAGAGATTGAGCGAGCACACTCCCGAGCGCTTGATCGATCGGGCGGCATGCGTGGTGGAATCGCAGCCGATCATCACCATCTGTCCCAGCGAGTACGAGGAGGACCCCGTCGTGATGCCGACGCCGACGGCGTCGTCCGGGTAGGCCAGTATGTAGACGGGAAAGCCGTAGTAGAACTTCTCGGTGTCGTAGGGAACATGCATGCTCCTATTGTGCACCGGTCGCGGCGCGTGGGCAGCCGCTGTTCCACCGGCGTGAAGGATGAGGCCGGGGACCCGCGTGGGGACCCCGGCCTCGTCAGTTGTCGTTAGGCACCGCGGTGGAGGAGCGGGCACCTAACGGCGCTCACTCCTCGCCGGCGTGATCGGCGCCCGCGATCGAGTAGTTGAACAGGTCGTACTTCGCAATCGCCTGGCCGACGACGGAGGGGTCGATCTGCCCCTTGTCGGCCAGAGCGGCCAGCGTGCGCACGACCATCGACTCGGCGTCGATGTGATACCAACGGCGAGCGGCGCGGCGCGTGTCGGAGAAACCGAAGCCGTCCGCGCCGAGCACGTGGTAGTCGCCGGGGACCCACTGACGGATCTGGTCGGGCAGCATACGGTCGAAGTCGGAGGAGGCCACGAACGGACCCTCGCGACCCGCGAGCTTCGTCGACACGTAGGGCGTGCGGCGCGGCTCGTCGGGGTGCAGGAAGTTGTGCTCCTCGGCGTCCAGGCCGTCGCGGCGCAGCTCGTTCCACGAGGTCACGGACCACACGGCGGCGTCCACGCCCCAGTCGCGGGCCAGCAGCTCGCGGGCCTCGCGCGCCCACGGCACGCCCACGCCGGAGGCGAGCAGCTGAGCCTTGGGGCCACCGAAGTTCTGGTGCTCATCGAGGTTGTAAATACCCTTGATGATGCCCTCGACGTCCACGTTCTCCGGCTCGGCCGGCTGGTGGATCGGCTCGTTGTAGACGGTGATGTAGTACATGACGTTCGGGTCGCGACCGCCCGCGTCGCCGTACATGCGCTCCAGGCCGTCCGCCATGATGTGGCGGATCTCGTAGGCGTAGGCCGGGTCGTAGGACACGAACGCGTGGTTGGTCGCGGCCAAAACCTGAGAGTGACCGTCCATGTGCTGCAGGCCCTCGCCCGCGAGCGTCGTGCGGCCGGCGGTCGCGCCGATGACGAAGCCCTTGGTCAGCTGGTCGCCCGCCGCCCAGAACTGGTCGCCCGTGCGCTGGAAGCCGAACATCGAGTAGAAGATGTAGATCGGCACCATCGGCAGGTCGTGCGTGGCGTACGCCGTGCCGACAACCTGGAAGGCGGCGGAGGAGCCGGCCTCGGTGATGCCCGTGTGCAGGATACGGCCCTGCTCGGACTCGCGGTAGGACAGCATCATGTCCGCGTCGACGGGCGTGTAGGACTGGCCGGTCGTGTTGAAGATCTTCGCCGACGGGAAGATCGCGTCCAGGCCGAAGGTGCGGGCCTCGTCGGGGATGATCGGAACGAAGTACTTGCCGACCTCCTTGTCCTTGAGGAGGTCCTTGATGAGGCGCACGAGGGCCATGGTCGTGGCGACCTCGAGCTTGCCGGAACCCTTCGACAGTGCCTCGAAGGGGCGCGTGGGCAGGGCGGGAAGCTTGGGCTGGCGCTCGGCGCGGCGCTCGGGTACCCAACCGCCGAGGATCTCGCGGCGCTCCTTCATGTACTGCAGGGCCGGGTGATCGGCCGGCGGCATGTAGTACGGCGGCATGTAGGGATCGCGCTCGAGTTCCTCATCCGTGATCGGGATCTGCAGGCGATTACGCAGCTGCTTGGCGTCCTCGAGCGTCAGCTTCTTCATCTGGTGCGTCGAGTTACGGCCGGCGAAGTGCGTGCCCAGGGCGTAGCCCTTGATGGTGTGGGCGAGGATGACGGTCGGCTGGCCGGTGTGGTCCATGGCGGCCTTGTAGGCGGCGTAGACCTTGCGGTAGTCGTGGCCGCCGCGCTTGAGCTCCCAGAGCTGCTCGTCGGTCCAGTTCTTGACCATTTCCTTGGTGCGCGGGTCGCGGCCGAAGAAGTGCTCGCGCACGTAGGCGCCGTCGTTCGCGCCGAACGTCTGGTAGTCGCCGTCCAGGGTCTCGTTCATGACGTGGACGAGGGCGTCGTCCTTGTCGGCGGCGAGCAGCTGGTCCCAGCCGCGGCCCCAGATGACCTTGATGACGTTCCAGCCGGCGCCCTTGAAGAAGGCCTCGAGCTCCTGGATGATCTTGCCGTTGCCGCGCACCGGGCCGTCGAGACGCTGCAGGTTGCAGTTGATGACGAAGGTCAGGTTGTCCAGGCGCTGCTGGGCGGCGAGCTGGAGCATGCCGCGGGACTCGGGCTCGTCCATCTCACCGTCGCCGATGAAGGCCCAGGTGTGCTGCTGGGAGGTGTCCTTGATGCCGTTCATGTGCAGGTAGCGGTCGAACCACGCCTGGTAGATGGCTTCGGCGGGCCCCAGGCCCAGCGACACGGTGGGGAACTCCCAGAAGTGCTCGAGCTGGCGCGGGTGCGGGTAGGAGGGTAGGCCGTGAGCGGTGGAGACCTGCTGGCGGAAGCCGTCCATCTCCTCTTCGGAGAGACGACCCTCGAGGAAGGCGCGGGCGTAGGGGCCGGGGGAGGCGTGACCCTGGAAGAACACGTGGTCGCCGCCGCCGGGGTGGTCCTTGCCGCGGAAGAAGTGGTTGAGGCCGACCTCGTAGAGGGTGGCGACGGATGCGTAGGAGGAGATGTGTCCGCCGACCTTGACGCCGGGGCGCTGGGCGCGCGTCACCTGGACGGCGGCGTTCCAGCGGATCCAGCGGCGGTATTCGCGCTCCATGGCTTCGTCGCCGGGGAAGTACGGCTCCTGGTCAACGGGGATGGTGTTGACGTAGGGGGTCGTGTATTCCTGGGGGAGCTGAACGCCGTTGCGGCGCGCTTCGCTGAGCATGTGCAGCAGGATGTAGCGCGCGCGGGGGCCGCCCTTTTCGTTGATGAGTCCGGTCAGGGACTCGACCCATTCGGCGGTTTCCTGCGGGTCGTTGTCGGGGACCTGGGGGATCAGCCCGTTGACGACGACGGGGCGTGACTCGTGGAGTTGGCTCACGGTGTACCTTCTCGCTTGACTCGGAGCTGCGACGTGCAGCGTCTGTGGGCGGTGTCTTCGGTCGACATCGCACATATCAGGACCATTGTCCCACTAATGGTGTGGCTTTGCGAGCGTTTGGGGACGCGTGAGCCTATGAGGTGCGTATCACCGAGCCTCGTGATGCCGCGGAAAAGTAAAGCCGCTGGTCACGGGGGCGTTGCTTGCTAGGGGTGTTTCGATTGGTGTTATCCCTTGCATTCGACCTGCTTTCATGCCCTAGGATGAAGGCGTGAACGTTGATATGACACTGAGCGCCAGCTCGTTGATGGGTGGTGCTGCGTGATGGCAGTGAGCCTGGGTTTTGCGTCCGATGCGATCGTGCAGGAGTTCTACGTCGATGATGACGTGGATCAGGGTGTGCGCGATGCGATTGAAGGGGAGACGGGGCATCCGCTCGTCGACGTCGATTACGCGGACGTCGTGGATGGTGCAATCGTCTGGTGGCGGGCGGACGACGCCGAGGAGGAGGACCTCGCGGACGTGCTCGTGGACGCGATGTCGAACCTGGATGACGGTGGGCTGATCTGGGTGCTGATCCCCAAGGCGGGGCGCCCCAATTCGGTGCGCGTGGGTGACGTGGAGGAGGCCGCGGAGATCGCTGGCCTGCATGCGACGACCTCGACGGCGCTGGGAGGCGATTGGGCGGGCGTGCGCCTGACCGCGCGTCCGCGTTCGCGCCGCTAGTTTCATCGACGAGGCCGGGGCTCCTTCGCGCTGCCTTGTGCTGTGACGCTCGGCCTCGGATGTGACCGTGCGTGCCTGTTCTGGTAGATTGGCGCGTGCGTGGGGCCCTTAGCTCAGTTGGCTAGAGCGTCTGGTTTACACCCAGAAGGTCATCGGTTCGAGCCCGGTAGGGCCCACAAACGCCAGTGGCCGGAAGCGAAAGCTTCCGGCCACTGAGCGTACCCGTGTACGTCACTCGGCGGCTGAGTCATCCTCCTGTCGCTCTAGCTCGCGCTTGGCTGCTTCGAGTCTATCCCGCACCTCTATTGTCGATTCGTGGTCGGCCCCAAAAATTTGTATATAGTCGTTGTGCAGGTCTTCGTACATGCTGATGGCTTTGGGAAGATCGCCTGCTTGTTCGTATGTCTGCGCGAGATCGTTGCGCGTGATACGCGTGTGGTGATGCGTGCTGCCTAGGGTGCGGATGCGTGCTTGTAGCACGTACTCGTACATCTTGATGGCATCGGTGAGGCGGCCGACGGATTTGTATGCGTCGGCGAGGTTGTTACGTGTAACGAGGGTGTGTTTGTGGTCCGGTTTCAGGACTCGGTCGCGGTCTTTGACGACCTGCTCGCCCAGAGCGATGGCACGCTCAAGCTGGCCATCGTCCGCGTATGCGAGGGCAAGGTAGCTGCCCGTCATTAGCGTGTACTCGTGGTCGCTGCTCAGGATGCGCGTGCGGTCGTCGAGGACCTGTTCGAAAAGATCAATAGCCTCGTCGGTGCGGTCCACCCAGTAGTAGGCGTATGCGAGATCGTTGCGTGAGGAGAGAATGTCATGGTGGTTAGGCTCTAGAATCTGTTCACGAGTGCTCAGTATGTGCTTGTACAGCTTGATTGCATCGGGGTAGTCACCCATGTACATGTCGGCGTATGCGAGCTTGGCGAGCAAGCTAAGAATCTCGCAACTGTCTCCAACTTGCTTGCGGAGTGTGTTCACAAGCTCTTTGAGTGCGAAGACCTCGGGAACAAGCCCGAGATCACGTGCATGATCGAAGGCTTGACAGAGAGCAGACGTAACGGGCCGATAGTCTTGGAGACAATGGAAACAATTTTGAGTGAAAAAGGCCCGAAGGTGTTCGATGAGATCGCGTGTTTCCTGAAAACGTGCATCCGAATCGTCTGCGCGGAATCTATCGATGTCTACAGAACCGAGCAGCTCGGCAGCTGATTTGCATGCTTGTTCACGTTCTTCTTTGCTCCAGGACTCGCGGTAAGCCTGCGCTTGGAGGCGATGAAGCATCGTCATCGATCCGTCTGCTGACTGCTGAATGATGGATCTGTCTATCAGCTCAGTCAAAGCGTCATGTGCATCGTCATCTGCGGCACAGTCACGGCCTCGAGGGTCTTGGTAGTGATGCTCCTTGGTCAAGGGGTCAAGCCATCGTGTAGGTACACCAGATTCGGCGAGCAGAGCGAGCATACCCAAATGGCGACGTGCTGCCCGACTCATGCCGGCCTCTAGTTCTTTGAGTGTGTCGTCGATGGCAACACGCAGTGCTGTGGCGACATCTCTTGCGTAGTAGTCTCCGGGGACCGCAGGCATGACGTGCTCGCTGCGGTAGGCGTCCAATCGTTCCAGGTATTGGGCCAAGTCTAGTTTACGTTTCCGAGCAAATGCTGCGGCCTGGGCAATAGCAAGAGGCAAGTCGCCGAGACGCTCGGCCAGCGCATCTGCGGCATCGTGATCTTCGTCGTCTGTAACGTCCAAGAGGTGTTTGATCGACTGGTCGCGATCAAACACGCCGACCTTGAGAGTGTTCCATCCGTGGTCATCCCACCCCGTGTTATTCGTCGTCGTTGCGATCACGCGCACGCCGTCGCCGCTCGGAATGAGTCCTGTCAGGTGATTGATGTCTTCCACGTTGTCGAAGACGATGAGCCTGTCGGCGGGGCCAACAGACTGCAAATGGTTGAGGCAACGGCGGATGACCTCGTCTTGAGTGGGTTGGTCGCTCGTGCCAATTCCGAGTCGCTTGGCGAGCTCGACCAGGTCGCTCTGGATTGATTCGCGTGATACCGCGTTTATCCATGCGACGAGGTTCCAGTTTGCGTCTTCGCACTGTTTGGCGAGAGATGCAGCAAGCTGAGTCTTCCCGCAGCCACGCATACCCACCAGGACAGTACGTTGCTTTGTTGGGTCGGTGATCGGCGCATTCAAATGCTTTTGCTCGCTACGCTCGACAAACCGGTTCTCCGCCACCACGTCCGGTCGGCTGCCGAAAAAGACGCGGCTCGGCTTACTCTCGCTGGAGATGAGCTCGGCAATCTTGTGTGGGATATCGGTCATTGTGTCTTGCATGCGTGCCCACGTTTCGCGATTCTCTCTGTCACTCTTCAGCAACTGCTTGAGGGCGAGCTGTTGGTAGTTGGATGATCGCTCAGCATAAGTAATGTAAATCTCTGTGACCGCATTGATTAATTCGTCGAAGTATGGAATCAGTCGCTCATCTACCTGAATTCGGCCGTTTTGTGCTTGTTGTTCAAAAAATGCACGAACAGCGTCAGGGTCATGTACAGCTTGTTCGAGGAGCCGCTCATGATCGTCGATGGCGCGTAAGATGTCTTCAACTTCTGCGCACGGATTCGCCAGTCGATCAGGATCAATTCCTTCGCGTGAGCAGCGCTCGTTCATGTCGTGCATTCGCGAAGCCAGATCTTTGCTGATCCTACGTTCAATGTCCTTTTGTGTCCCTCGTCGGCCAAGAAGTGACTGTGCAAGAAAGGAAATGGGGTCACGTGCCTCACTTGCGATGGCAGCAGCCTGGCTCTGTTGGGCTACGTTAAGCAGCATTGATGTGAGTGCGACACCGACAGAAATGAGAGGAGCTACTACAGGATCAGCCATACACGATACTTTACATGAAGGATTTTGTTAGCTGATTTAAGGGGCTCTTCAGAGTTTGGTGTGGGTGGAGGCATCGAGGCCTCCTGTGATGAGGAGCATTCGGAGTTGGTAGTTGGTGGGGTTGCGGTAGCCTCTGGCGGTGCGTCTTCCTAGTTCGATAATGTCCGTTGATGGCTTCGGTGCGGTGCGTTGCTGGCTCCGCCTGTGTCGAAGTAGGCCAAGAAGGCGTCCTTCCACTTGCGCAGGGTCCGGCCCTAGGCGAGCGATTTCGGGGATGGGACAGGCTGGTAGGCGCTGGATGAGGTGTGCGGCCAGGCGTCGGCCGTGGGCGGGTGTGGCTTGATGGAAGACGTCTCACACTTGCTGGGCGCAGCGGTAGGCGACTTCAACACTTATATGCGCCTCATCTGCCGTGAAGGCCGCAAGGAGTCGTTCTTGTTGACGCGGGGTGAGATTGTGGCGCGAGGCGCGCAAAAGAAGCCGGATCTGATAGAGGGGATCCCCCTTGCGCCCGCGGCGACCGGTCGTGTCTTGCTGGACGCGGCGACGCACCTCACCTGGGGCATCACCGGCGAGCGTGACGATATGAAAGGTATCGAGCACGCTGGTTGCATCTTGAAGTTGGTCATCGATGGCGTTCTTGCTGTCCCTGGAAGGGATCCAGCGTCGCGATCTGGATACCGGAGCGAAACTGTTCGCCGCGCTCTTCTAGCCAGTTCTCATGCACGGTGCCAGACCTTCCCGGGACAAGGTCTAACAAGTGGGCCGTGGGATGGTCCTTCCCGCGAGTGGTCCACGATGCCGGTGAGTTCACGTGGGCCCCGGCGGCGTCGGTCTTGGCGGTGCCACACATGCTCATCAACCCCCAGCACCCGCACACCCGCAAAACGGGCAGGATCATCAGATGCGGTTTGCAGGCACGGTTTGATATGGGACCACACGGTGTTCCACGTGGTTCCTAACTGTCGGGCCAGTCCTGCAATGGTGGCTCCCTCGAAGCGCAACTGTCGGATCGCCCAGCGGATCGCCCGCACACCCAAACGCGCCCGAGGTGCGCACACCCGCTCGTCATGTTCCAGGAATGTCACCGTCTGGCAGGTGGTTTCGCAGCATATCCATCGGCGCTTAAACCATCGGATCCGCACCGGGACTCCGGCCCAGGGCGCGTCGATCACCACCACCACCACGCGCCCGTGGCCTTGTGCGATCACCCCACAACCTGGGCACCCAGCACAGCGGTCACAGGACTCTATGTCGAGCATCAGACCGCACTCACGCCGAGCGGCAGCAACCAGATGGAAGCCCTCCAAACCGACGAGCAGATCACACCGATCAAGCGACACAGAGCAGCAGCAGGTAGGGTGAGACACCGCCCGATGTCCTTTGAAGATCGCGGGGGTAGAAGTCCGCTCATCACCTGGGACCTCGACCTCTACCCGCAACCCCCGACCAACACCCGGTCACCCACACTCAACTCGGAAGAGTCACAAAACCAGACCAGGCCATCCGGCCCTCGGCGTTTATGAGTTGTACCTGTTGTCCTCTCGTTTCTGCCACCTGCGTCACGGTTGAAAAATAATCTTACTTAAAGTGGATCGTATCGGCGATGATCGAATCACGCATGCTCTGGATGGTGGTAACGAGAACGTGGTCCTTGCCATAATACTCAGCATACTCCTTATGGATCCTATCAAACTCTGCTATCGCACCCTCGCGGCTACCCATTTTGCAGTACGTCAGGGCGAAGTTATTCAGTACGAGCATGAACTGGGGAGCGTCGGGTGACAGGAGGCGCTGGCACTCGCTAAGATTGAGTTTATTCTCGTCCAGTGCCTCTCGATATCTTCCTGATTCTCTATAGACGGCTGCAAGGGTGTTACGAACAACGAGAGCCTCATGGTGGTCCGGGCCAAGAATGCGGCGGTACTCGCGTATGCAACATTTCAGGAGAGAGATAGATTCTGAGAACTTACATCTCATAAACAGAGCTGATGCGAGGTTGTTGACGATGGTCAGGCTGTAAGGGTGGAGCGGCCCGAGAACGCGAACGTGCTCCCTCAAGTTAAACCTGTGTAGTTCGATTGACTCTTCGGTGTGCCCAGCATCTAGCAACGCATCGGCTAGGTTGTTACGCGCTGTGAGTGTGTAAGGATGTTCTAGCGAAAGCAAATCGATGTGACGCTCAAGGCAATCTCGCAGAGTAATAATGGCAGTTGTGATGGCTTCTTGGTCGTTTTCTTCTCTACCCTTGTCGCGGAGTGTGAGGGCATAGTTCTCTGTGACTATCAACGTGTGCTGGTGGTTTTGCTGGTGTCGCTTGAGGATACTCAGTGCTATTTCAAACTCGCGAAGAGAATCATCAAAGCGTCCAAGCTTTCTGTAAGCATAAGCGAGGTTATTTCGTGCTATCTGAGTGTGATGGTGCTCTTTGCCCAACAGTGTTCTATACGAGTCCAAGTTCTGTTCCAGAAGGGGAAGTGAATCATGAAGTCTTCCATCATTCTGGTACGCTAGCGCAAGACCATTTTGTATGATGAGAATAATCTCTGCATCGTGGGAAATGGTGGTGAGATCTTCGTGTAAGATCTCCTCAAGGAGCGTGATCGCTGTGGCTGTTTGTCCGGAGTTTTGGTAAGCAAGTGCGAGAGTACTCCGCATGGTGAGTGCGATGCTGAAATGTGAACTAGTTTTCTCCTGCTCTTCCTTCAGAAGGCTCTCAAAACCGTCAACTGCTTCATGGACCCTTCCAGCACGTTGTAAAGCAAGTGCATAGTTCTTCCGAATTATAGGGAGGAGGCCACAATCCCTTTGTCCCGTTGCGCATACGTACTCAACTGCAGTAGCTAGTTTCTCTGCCTCGTGGGGCATTCCCAGATAGCTAATGTCTTCAAGGGTGTCGGAAAGGACTTTTGCTACATCAGGACGGTGGAGTTGAGCCCGAGAGTGCTTTTGGATAGAGATTGCGTGAAGTTGTTCGACGATTTCGTTCTTTGTCACCCGAAGCTCTGCTTCGAACTGGCTGAGATCTGATATCTGTACCAAGCCATCTCGAATCTGTCCCAGCGTTTTCTCCTGGACTGGATGCAGTTCATCAGAATCGGGATGCGCACGCGTTCCGAGTACTTCCATATTGTCGCGACTATGCTGACCGACGTGATGCTGGTTGTTTGAACAAACACTCCCGGTGGGAGGATCGTTGACAGTCGTCAAATAATATGCTGCCTGATCGTAAAGGTCACCCTCTTCTGTTTCGATCCATTCTTCCCTGATGGTCCGAGCTTGGAGGCGGTGCAGCATGACCGTCGATCCGTCTGCGGACTGCTGGACGATGGACCTGTGAATGAGTTCTGTGAGCGCGTCATGTGCGTCCTCATCCGTGTCCGGCTGAGTGTCAGGAGACTCGTCGTTATCCAGCTGCTCAACGGTGGGGTCAAGCCACCGCGTGGGCACACCGGATTCTGCAAGCAGCGCGAGCGCACCCAGCTGGCGTCGAGCCATCTGCTTCGTACCATTCTTCATACTGTCGACGGCGGCTTCGACTGCCATCCACAGTACCGTGGCCACGTCGTCCGTATACTCATCTCCAGGAATAGGGCGAACGACAAGTTCCTCGCCGCAGGATTTCAATCGCTTGAGATACCGGGCCAATGGCAGGTCTTTGTGACGTGCGGTTGCAGCGGCCTGGGCAATGGCGAGAGGCAAGTCGCCGAGGCGCTCAGCCAGCGCATCTGCGGTGTCGTGATCGTCGGACCTCGTGACCGTGAGGAGGTAGTTGATCGACTCGCTGCGATCGAACACCCCGACCTTGATGAGGGTCCAGTCATGATCTTCCCAGCCGGTGTTGTTTGTCGTCGTCACGACAACGCGCACGCCGTCGCCGCTCGGAATGAGTCCCGTCAGGTGATTGATGTCTTCCACGTTGTCGAAGACGATGAGCCTGTCGGCAGCAGGCGCGTTCCTTAAGTGGCCGAGACAACGACGAATGATCTGATCCTGATCGTCTAGGTCGCTCGTGCCAATTCCGAGTTGCTTGGCGAGTTCGACCAGGTCGCTCTCGATAGATTCGCGTGATACCGCGTTTATCCATGCGACGAGGTTCCAGTTTGCGTCTTCGCACTGTTTGGCGAGAGCTGCGGCAAGCTGGGTTTTCCCGCAGCCGCGCATACCCAAGAGGAGTGTGCGATGCCTGTTCGGGTCGGTGATCACCTTTTTCAATTGTTTGTGCTCGTCGCGTTCGACAAAACGGGCTCCCACTACCACGTCCGGTCGGCTTCCGAAAAAAACGCGGCTTGGAGTTGGAGAAAGGTTGCGCTGTGCTAGCTCTTTGATTGCTGTTGCTAGGCTTTCAACTACTTCGAGGATCTGGCTCAATAGTTGGCTGTTTTCGATTTGATTATCATTCAACTGTTCTTTGATGTCACTGCATTCGGTGAGCAGTGATTTCAACGCAACAACGACGAAGCTGTCAGACCAGGGTGCGATGTCAACATAAGCAGCTGCAACTGCCCTGACAAGCACGTCGAAATACGGTTCGGCCTGCTCGTCGATTTGCTGGCGGTGTTTAGCTGCGCGTGTCATGAAGAAAGCTACAAAGCCTTCGGGATCGCGCACAGCAGATAGTACGGTGAGGTCTTGATCGGCGTCAGTAGAGAGGAGTGCGGCGACCGCAGTTTCAGCCTGTGTAAGGAGCGAGGTATCGATACCACGGTCAAGAGACTGCTCGCGCGCTGCTTTGACTTTTGTCGTCAGGGCATCCGTGACCCGTTTGCCAAGGTCGCTGCGATCTCTGGCAAGCTCAGCCGACGAAGAGCTGGCATCCTTAACTGCTTGCCGGGCTTTGGACACGATGGTTGTGACACCACGGAACGATGGTGTGGCAGCAAAGCAAAACACCTCGAAGATCAGATCTGCGAGAGAAAGTCCGATCATCGCTAGTTTGTTAGAACGCGTCGCCATAGACGTAGTCTATACAGCGGTTTCTCGCGCCTGTAAACACGTAACGGGATGTATGGCAACGGGGCCGGAAGCTGCTGCTTCCGGCCCCACTAGATGTTAGATTGCCTGCTTGTCAGCGTCCCTTGACAAAGCACTCGATGGAACGCATGAGCGCGCCGTCAGCACGCGCCGCCCGATTACTCCTCCTCGCGCTCCTCGACGACGTCTTCGCCGACGACGAGCTTGCCGGATGCGCCAGCGCCGAGTTGCTCCAGGGCGAGGCGGCCCACCAGTTGCTGGTTGGTGGTCGTGCGCTGTGGGCGTGCGCCGGACAGGAAGCTGAAGAACCAGCTAACCAGGGTACCGACCTGCGACTTGAAGCCGACGATGTAGAGCAGGTGAAGGAAACACCAGGCTACCCACGCGACGAAGCCGGTGAGCTTCTTGTTGCCCATCTTCACGACGGCCTTAAAACGCGCGATCGTCGCCATCGAGCCCTTGTCGAAGTAGGAGAACTCGGTGGCCTTGGGTGCGCGGCCTGCCAGGCGGGCAGCGATCGTATCGGCGGCGAAGCGCGCGGACTGGATCGCGCCCTGCGCGACGCCCGGCACGCCCGGGAAGGCCATCATGTCGCCGAGCACGAAGATCTCGGGGTGGCCCGGCAGGGTGAGGTCCTTGTTGACGGTGACGCGCCCCGCTCGGTCCACCTCGGCGCCCGTGGCCTCGCCCAGCGCGCGGCCCAGCGGGCTCGCGGCCACGCCGGCGGCCCACACCTTGCACACGGACTCGATCCGTTCTTCCTCACCGGACTTGTACTTCAGGGTCACACCCTCGGAGTCGACGCCGGTCACGAAGGCATTCATCTTCATTTCGACGCCGAGCTTGGCCAGGGCTTCTTCGGTCTTGTGGCCGAGTTCCTCGCCGAACGGGGGGAGCGGATGCTCGGCGCCGTCCACCAGGATGACGCGCGCCTTGGTTGGATCGATGTTGCGGAACTCGCCCTTGAGAGTGTGAGAGGCGAGCTCGCGGATCTGTCCCGCCATCTCCACGCCCGTCGGGCCCGCGCCCACGACGACGAAGGTGAGGAGCTTGCCCACCAGAGCAGGATCGGTCTCGATCTCCGCCAGCTCAAACGCGCCGAAAATACGCGCGCGCAGCTCGAGCGCGTCATCGATCGTCTTCATGCCCGGCGCGAACACCGCGAAGTGGTCGTTGCCGAAGTAGGACTGGCCCGCACCCGCCGCCACGATCAGCGTGTCGTACTCGGTGCGCTCATACTTGTTGTGGTTACGCCACTTCACGACGCGAGCCTCGACGTCGATCTCCTCGACGAGCGCCTGCAGGACGGTCACGTTCTTCTGCTTGCGCAGGATCTCGCGCGTGGTGGGGGCAATGTCACCCTCGGAGAGAATGCCCGTGGCCACCTGGTACAGGAGGGGCTGGAAGAGGTGGTGCGAGGTGCGGGCCAGGATGGTGATGTCGGCGTCGGCCTTCTTTAGTCGACGAGCTGCCGTCAGGCCTGCGAAGCCGGAACCGATGATGACAATGCGGTGGCGGGACATAAGACTCTCCTTCAATTAAGCAAGGCTAATCTTACATAAATATGTTGTTCATACTTTGTGACGTCTGGCGCACCTGGGCCCGATGTCCTCAACTCTGAAAAAGCCGTGCGGCCGCAACCGGATCCGGCTTGCCCGTCGTCGTGGTCGGGAGCGTGTCGACGACCAGGATGCGACGCACCTTCTCCCACGGTGCCAGGCAATTGCGCAGGGCCTCGGACAGCGCTTCGGCACTTAGGGACGAGGCCTGGGCGCGGCCCTGCGGGGAGGCGACGATCAGCGCGGCAACGATCTGCCCCCAACGTTCGTCCGGCAGGCCCACGACGAGCGCATCCGACACAACATCCAGGGAGCGTAGAGCCCGCTCGACGCTCGGGGGAGCCACCAGCTCACCGGCCGTGTTGATCATGCGGTGGGCGCGTCCCACCATGTGCAGCCAGCCGTGGGCATCCCGAGTCGCCAGGTCGCCCGTGCGAAGCCACTCCTCGCCGCTGACGACGCCGGGGCCGCGAACCCAGATCTCGCCCATTTCATCGACGCCCGCCTCGCGATCGTCGGTGGCCATGACGCGCAGGTCCACGTAGGGGAAAGGGAGCCCCAGCGATCCGGCAGGCGCGCCGCAGTCGGGCGTCGCAACCGTTCCGGCCCCCGACGTCTCCGTCATGCCCCACACGTGAATGGGGGACAGACCGACCGTGCGCATCGCCTCCGCGAGGTCTGCGGTCATCGCGTCCCCGCCGATCAGCGGGCGCACCCACGAGGACAGGTCCCCGCCGCCGTGCTCGTGTTCGTCCAGCACAGCGCGCACGATCGCGGGCACGGCGAACATCATGGTGATCCCGTAGCGCTCGATCGCGTCGATCACGCCGCGCGCATCAAAGGAACCCGGGAAACCCAGCGTCACCAGCGTCCCGCCGTGCGTCCACACGTCCATCGACGTGCCGTTGAAGCCCCCGATGTGGCTGGCGGGCGCGCACACGCCCACGACGGATGACGTCGGCGCGTAGTCGAAGCCCTCGCGGAAGTTCGTCGACCCCCACCACATGACCTCGTGGGTGAGCTCGACGGGGCGCGGTGTCCCGGTGGAACCAGACGTAAACAAGATGGCGGCGAGCTCGGTCCCGCAGCGGGCGGGAGAGCGCCCGATAGGCGCGGCGCGATCCGCCCAGGCCGCCAGATCCGCAAAGGACGCGACCTGCGAGCCCGCCCCGGACAGCGTAGAAGCGTGGGCGGAGGAGGCCTCGTCGAGAAATGCCCACGAGACGCCCGCCTGCTCGCACATCGAGGCGAGCGCAGAGGCGGGCATACGCGGGGACAGCGGGACCGTCACCGCGCCTAGCCACGAGGCTGCCACGGCGGCGATGTAGTGCCACGGCGAGTTCGCCCCGATCACCGCGATGCGTGTCCCCTCGCCGATACCGGCCGCATCAAAGGCGGCGGCGAGGCAAGCGACCGTGTCGGCCGCCTCGCGCACGCTCCACTTGTCTCCAGTGGCCGCGTCCACCAGGGACAGCCGGTTCGGATGGCGACGCGCCGCCGCGAGGAGAGCACGCGCGGGCGAATAATCGGGGATCACGAGGCCGTGGCGGCCTTGGCGGCCATCGCCGCGTGACGCTCCGAGCGCTGCTTCAGGCGCGCCAGGACGGAGCCGGCCTCCTGCAGCGTCGAACCAGAGTTGGCGATGTGGCGCAGCTGCTCGGGGATCTCAAAGCCGCGAGCGCGCATGCCCTTGGC
>ERZ772930.145-NODE-145-length-26846-cov-11.9583_pt1 | contig 26846 bp, 22 predicted proteins | sample MGYA00511685_ERZ772930 | MGnify/ENA primary metagenome ERZ772930 (study PRJEB29015, sample SAMEA2738053) | human oral metagenome | biome: human oral; feature: human-associated habitat; material: saliva | place: China | collected 2226 ... | reverse complement strand
GCGCGCTTCCTTCACACGGAAGAGGTCACTGGTTCGATCCCAGTATCGCCCACCATTCAAGCCGGATCCATTGGATCCGGCTTTTTGTGTGCTGCCGTTGCTTCGGGAGCGTTGTTCAGTTATCGCGGGTGGCCCCTCTTTCATCGGAGGTGATCGTGAGAGTGGATGACGCGGGGCGGTCTGGTGCGCGGACTGCAGGCTCGGGGCGATAGGGTGGCTGTGATGCTGACCCGGTTTGACAGAGATCTGCTAAGAGTCGTTTGACGGGGTCCGTCCTGTGTTTGTCGAACTCGTGTGGTTTCATATGTGTTGGTTCGAATAAACGAGCGTTTTCTTTAGGTTCATCCCAATCGAGTTGAGTACTTCCCGTTTTAAAATTTGTCCGACACGCCCGAGATCTCAAATTTGACACGTTGATAGCAAAGCCTATGAACAGGCTGGATAGGCCTTTTGTCGAGTGCTGTTTTTGGTGGTTGTGGCGCAATGGTAGCTCTGATTCTTGACCAAATTACAGAGCAGTGGCATAGACTGGCAGGGTGCGAAGCGATGTTGTCGCACACCCCGTTGACAGGAGTTTTCTATGGTTGCCTCGAAGCGCCGTCACGTCGGTGCGCTTTTTGCTGCCTTCGTATTAGTACTGAGCTTTTTTGGTCTCACACAGGTGCTCTCCGCCCCGGCTCCCGCGCACGCGGATGCCCCCTCCTGCCCGGCGGCAGTGACGAACGTGAGCGACAAGGTCGCGCTGGACTGGGACACGGCTCAGCTGGTTGACCACACCGGACACGAGGTCCACTCGGTCGGAGACTGGTGGGACCTGGGCGTCAAGCTCCCGTGGAAGACCCAGGGACGCGTCAAGGCCGGAGACTACTTTACCTTCGACGCCACCATCGTTGAATCCGCCTCCGGAAACTCGGTGCTTCGCCCGACGTCCTCGCGTAGCTTCGACGTTGTCTCCCACGACAATATCGTTGTCGGCTGCGGCACCTGGGCGTCCGATGGCACGGTGAGCGTCGTCTTCAACAAGAAGGTCGAATCCGCCGCCCAGTGGTACGGCACGGTAATGACGAACGGCCTGGCCAGCTACACCGGGCCCGGCGGCGAGACTTACACGGTCGTGGTGGGTGGCAAGGTTACTCGCACCCTGCAGATGACCCGCCGCACTCCCGGTGAGGCCCGCTACCAGAAGGACGGCTGGCTGAACCTGACGGACTCGGAGGACGGCGACAAGAACAAGGCCATCATGTGGCGAGTGGTCCTGCCCGCCGGTGATACGGCCGTGAGCGGCGCTTCGATCGTCGACGAGGTCCCCGCCGGATCCAGGTGGAGCTTCGACTGTGACACGGTCAATGAATACACCAAGTCCCACACCTTCATCGTGACCGACCCGACGACCTCCGAGGGCCTGCGCCGCGAAAAGGACACCTCGAACGGCGCTTTTGGCAATGCTGCGCAGATCGAGTGCACCTCCACGAAGGTCACCGTGAAGCTCGGGGAGATTCCCGCTCACCAGTCGGCCATCATCCTGCTCCCTGCCCGCGTTGAGGGAGCCAAGCGATCGGGCGACATCGTGGGCGAATTTGCGAACACCGTGAACTACACCGTGCCCGGTCAGAAGGTGGATCCCCTCACGAAGGTCCTGCGTTACGGCGCTGTCGCCGATGCCTACGCGCACCAGACCTTCTCGGTGACCAAGAAGGTCGAGGGCGAGCTGCCCGAGTCCGCGAAGGACCTCGACTACACGCTCGTCATCACGCTCCAGAACGACGCCGATCCGACGGTGAACAAGTCCTTCGAGGCGACCATCAAGGCCGGTGAGACCTACACCTACCCTGAGTCGCTGCCGCTGGGCACCGAAGTTACCGTCGCCGAAGGTGACCTGCCCACTTCTGCTGAGATTACCTGGAACGACGCCCAGAGCCGTATCTTCGAAACTGCCGACGGCGTCATGCTGGCAGCCGACAACCGCGAGGCCACTTTCACGCTGAGCGATGACAAGGTCTACTCGCTCATCCTGACCAACACGCTGGCCCCGACGCCGACGCCGACCCCGTCCGCCACGCCGTCGAGCCCCGCGCCGACGCCGTCCGTAACGCCCTCCCCGACGCCCAAGCTGGCCGCGACCGGTACGGGCGCCGCCGGACTGGGAGCGCTCGCTGGGATCGTTGCGATGGCCGGTCTGTCGCTCGTGGCCGTCAAGCGCCGCGGTCGCGCAGTGCGCTGATCACTCGCCACGCAGCGTCCACACAGCTGAATAACGGGCCCCGCCAGAGCCGCGTCGTGGGTGGGAGGAGCAACGCTCCTCCCACCCACTGTCGTTGTGAGAGGAAGCGTTAACCGCACGGAAGCTTCGACAGGGCGCACAAGAACACCGTCGACACACCTCCCAAACGCCCGCACAGGGAGGCAGCCGCCACCGATCGCTCAGAGGATGTCCGGCGAGTATCCGAAGGAGCTAGCCTAAGTAGACCCGCGCCTCCCACGGTGCCATCGTTGAGGAGGGGAGAGGATCGCCTGCCTCGGCCTCGGGTTGATCCGCGGGGCAAACGCCCACGTTGCCCAGGTACAGGCGCCAACGCGAGGGGCACGAGGCCTCGTCGAAGAAAGCCCCCTGCGGGGAGATCGAGCGCCCCGACAGGTTCGCCATGACAAGGACCTTGCTTCCCTGGCAGGAACGCACGTAGACGAAGAGCCCGGCGTCGCCGGCATCGAGACGTTCAAAGGACCCCGAGGTGAGGGCGGGGATCCTGTGACGCGCCTCGATGAGCGCCCGGTAGAAGGACAGCACCGACGAGGCGTCGCCAAGCTGGCGCTCGACGTGAATGCGCGAGGCTGACGGAGGCACGTCGATCCACGGCGTGCCGGAAGTGAAGCCGGCGGCGTGGGAGGAGTCCCACTGCATGGGGGTGCGGCCGTTGTCGCGGGAGATGGCCGCGAGTCCGGCAGGTACTCCCTCACCCGGATGGGCGCGCAGGTAGTTGAGTGACTCGACGTCGCGCAAGTCGCTCGGGCGGGTGAAATGCCCGCCGAGCATGCCGATCTCCTGGCCCTGGTAGATGAAGGGTGTTCCCCGCTGGAGGAAATACGCAGTGGCCAGCGCCGTGGCCGACTCGTACCAGGCGCCGTGCGGGTCGCCGAAGCGCGACACCGCGCGCGGCTGATCGTGGTTCTCCAGATAGAGGGCATTCCACCCCCGCTCGCCCAGGGTCTCCTGCCAGGTCGACAAGACGTCCGCCAGCTCGCCATCGACTAGGGGGCGAGGGGAGAACTTCCCGTTTTCCTGGCCGAGATTGACGTGCTCGAACTGGATGAGCATGTTGAATTCGTGTCTGTCCGGATCACAGAACAGGAGGGCCGACTCGGGGGACGCGTTCGAGGCCTCCCCGACGGTAAATGAGCCGGGATGGTGGGCGAATGTGCGTTCGTGCATCTCCTGAAGGAACTCGTGCAGGCGGGGGCCGTCGGCGAAGCACTCGTGGCCGACGCCGAAGGGAGGACGCGCCGGCCCCCCGTCGGGCAGCCCAGGACGCTTCGAGATGACGTCGATTGCATCGACCCGGAAACCGTCCACCCCGCGATCCAGCCACCAGTTCATCATGTCGTAGACGGCGTCGCGCACCCGGGGATTCTCCCAGTTCAGGTCCGGCTGCTCGCGTGCGAACAGGTGCAGGTAGTACTGGCCCGAGGCTGGGTCGTATTCCCAGGCAGGACCTCCGAAAAAGGACTCCCAGTTCGTCGGTTCCGCGCCGGGGGTGCCGGGCTCGACTCCCGGGCGCGGATCACGCCAGTAGTACCAGTCGCGACGCGGAGAATCGGGTCCCGTGGAGGATTCTACGAACCACGGGTGCTCGATCGAGGTGTGGTTGACCACCAGGTCCATGACGATGCGCATCCCGAGCTCGTGTGCGCGAGCGACGAGTGCGTCGAAGGTCTCGAGATCACCGAAGAGAGGATCGATGTCGCGGTAGTCGGAGATGTCGTATCCGTTGTCGGCCTGCGGCGAGCGATAGATGGGGCTGATCCACACAATGTCAACGCCAAGATCAGCCAGGTAGTCCAGGCGGCGCAGGATCCCCTTCACATCCCCCACTCCGTCACCGTCGGTGTCCTGGAAGGAACGCGGGTAGACCTGATACAGGACCGCGTTCATCCACCACGGGTCGGCGTCGACGCGTGTGGCCGGCAGGAGCTCGGAGTGGAGGATCATCGATACTAGAGGTCGACCTTGGCGGTGGCCTCGTAGGTGTTGTCACGGTGGTGGAAGACGGCTGTGCAGGTGAAGTCGTAGGTGCCGTACTTGCCGGTGGAAGCGACCGTTCCACGCAGCTGCCCCTTGACCTCGAACTGCTGCTCGCCCTTGGAATTCTTGCCGGTCTTGCCGATCGTGCCATCCGTGATACGTCCGGTGGAGACCACCTGGCTCAGTGCGGACTTGCACGCATCCATGACTCCGTCCTCTTCCTCATCGGAGACCGAGCCCGTAGAGGAGCCGGACGGGCTGTAGGAAGGCTTGGGGCTGTAGGAAGGCTTGGGGCTGTACGTCGATGTGGGCGACGGCGAACTCGAGCGCTCCTCGGAGGAATCTGACGTGGCGGCCGCGTAGAGGAAGATAACCACGATGCCGCCGATCAGAGTGATCACGAAGACGCCGGCGATGATTGCTGCCATCAGTCCGCCGTTGGATTTGCGCGGCGCCGGTCCCATCGGCCCGCCACCGTAGGGCGAGGGGGCGGGACCGGGCATGGCGTTCCCATACCCCTGCGGCGCGCCCTGAGGGTAGCGGGGCTGCTGGTTGTAACCGCCGGCCGGCTGCTGTTGGAACGGCTGCTGGTTATGAGGGGGGAACGGGGTGCTCATAGCGGACTTTCATGTTGGTGAGAGAGGTCTCAGGGATCGTTCTGTATCCTACCAGGCGCTAGGCTTGTGGCATGACGATCGACTACCTGACCCGGCCTCGTCCCCTCGCTCCCCGCCAGGACATCCTCCCCGTCATCATCGGCGGAGACTTCGGAGTGTATGGGATTGGCCGCTGTTTCAACGAGGCCTTCGGATGCCGCTGTATTTGCGTGGGCTCCCAGCCGACCGAATCGATCACACGGTCACACTTTTTCGACGTCCGGCACGTGAGCGCCCACGCGACGGACGCTCAGCTGCTGGACACCCTCATGACCATCGCCAGTGAGCATCCCGATAAGAAGCTCGTCCTGATGGCCAACCACGACATCTTCTCCGCCTTCGTCGCGCGCAATATGGCTGCGCTCTCGCGCCACTACGCCTTGCCCTTCCCGAACCTAGAGGTCATGGAACGCCTCACCGACAAGGCTGAGTTTGCGCGCGCCTGCCAGCGCGCGGGCATCGACACCCCCGGCACGGTTGAGGTGGACTTCTCCACCGTCCTTGACGAGGAGTGGGCGGCTCCGGAGATTCCCTTCACCTTCCCCGTGGTGGCTAAGGCCGCCAACGGCGAGCCCTACGACGTTCTCGACTTCGAAGGCAAGCGCAAGATCTGGTTCATTGATACCCCCGACGAGCTCGACCAGCTGTGGGAGACCCTTAAGGCCGCGGGGTTCCGCGATACCTTCCTGGTTCAGGAGCTGATCCCAGGCGACAACACGGCGATGCGTTCGATCACCGCCTACGTCGACTCGAAGGGAAAGGTCACCCTCATCGGCTCCGCCCGCGTGCTCCTTGAAGACCACGCGCCGACCATGATCGGAAACCCCGTCGCGATGATCACCGAGGACTTCCCGGCGCTGTGGGCGGATGCCTGCACCCTGCTCACCGAGAACGGATACCGCGGTTTCGCGAACTTCGACGTCAAGATTGATCCGCGCGATGGGCGTGCCCTCTTCTTCGAGGTCAACCCCCGCATTGGCCGCAACAACTGGTACATGGCTGCCGCCGGGGCGAACCCCATGATCCCCATGGTCGCCGACCTCATCGACGGCCAGGCCTGCGAGCAGACACAGGCGAACGATGAGATCCTCTACACGATGGTCCCCGACTCCCTGCTGCTGCGCTACATCACGGACCCTGAGCTGCGTGGGAGGGTGAAGCGCATCATCCGCGAGGGGCGCCGATTCGACCTGCTGCTCAACCCGACCGAGAAGGACCTGCGTCGCAACCTGACGGTGTGGCTGCAGAAGCAGAACCACCGACGCAAGTTCGCCCGCTACTATCCGAAGCCGACCGACACCTCATACTGAGCTCCCATCGCCTCACCCCGCCACGGCCTCGTCGGCGGGGAAGACGCCCCTGATAGACTGACCTCCTACGCGACCGATCGACCCGACCAACGAGGACACCATGACGACAACCTCACTCGTGCCCATCTCCCAAGAAGACAAGACCGCTGCCGTCTCCGGCTTCCAGGATCGTTCCCTACCCATCGAGCAGACCTGCGTGTGGGAGGCCTTCGAAAAGTCCCAGGGACACGGCGTGTGGGGCAGGTATGCGTGGTGCGAGGACGACACCAAGGTTGCCTTCATTACCCTCTACAAGTACGCGGTTCGAGGCGTCCACTACCTGTGGGCGAAGTGGGGCCCGGCCTGGGTGAAGGAAGCCACCCCGCAGCGCGAGGCCGCCCTGCGCGCCGACCTGCTGCGCGAGATCAAGGCAAAGGACAAGTCGGTTGCCTTTGTGCGCCTGCACGCCATCTACCAGCACCCCGACCTGGTCATGCCCCTGCAGACCATCTCCTACGACCGTACCGTCGTCATCGACACTTCCGGCAAGACCGAGGAAGCGATCCTCGCTGCCATGCCCAAGGCAGGTAAGCGCTCGATCCGCTCCGGCCTGAAGAAAGGCAAGGCCGAAGGCATCACCTTCCACGAGGACACCGCCAACGCTGAGGCCGTCATCGACGAGTACTACGCCGTCATGGAGGAAACCGCCAAGCGCGACGGCTTCCGCCCCCACCCCAAGGAGTACTACCTCAGCCTGCTGACGACGCTGGGCCCCAAGCACGCCCGCATTTTCTCGATGCGAGACGCCGACGGGGTCATCCTGTGCTGGGACTTCTGCCTGGTTGAAGGAATCCGCGCCCAGGCCGAGTACGGCGCCTCGACCGAGGCCGGCCGTCGCCTGCGCCAGCCCCCGGTCCTCGACTTCCTCGCCGCGCAATTCCTCGCCCGCGACGGCGTGCGTGAATTCGACCTCATGGGTGCGCACTCCCCGCGCTGCCCCGACCTCTACAGCGTCGGCAAGTACAAGAGTGCCTTCGCGGCGCACTTCACCGATGTGCCCGGCGGCTGGGACATGCCCATCAAAAAGAGCACCTATCGTGCCCTGAGCGCGGCGAAAGCAATCAAGGACTGGCGCGCCCGCTCCTGAATCGCCCGCCCTCGGGCGCTAGAATCCCTCTAGCACCTAACAGCATCGACCGTTTCGACCAAGGAGACACCGTGCCCGACATCTCGCTCGTCATCGACGGAGAAAACCAGACCGTACCGGCGGGGACCACGGGCACGACGTGGTTCGAAAAGTCGCGTGACGTCGTCGCCATCAAGGTTGACGGTGAACCGCGCGACCTGGCGACCACCCTCGAAGAGGGAACGATCGTCGAGGCCATCACCCTGGCCAGCGAGGACGGCCTGAACATCCTGCGCCATAGCGCCACGCACGTGCTCGCGCAGGCCGTTCAGGACGTCTTCCCCGACGTGAATCTCGGTATCGGTCCGTTCATCACCGACGGCTTCTACTACGACTTCGGCAACATCGACGCGGTCACCCCCGAGCTGCTGCGCGACCTTGAGAAGCGCATGAAGCGCATCGTCAAGGAAGGCCAGCGCTTCGTGCGCCGCGAGATTTCCGAAGAGGAAGCTGTCGTCGAGCTGGCTGAACAGCCCTACAAGCTCGAGCTCGTGACCACGAAGGGCAAGGGCGCGGAGGGGGCATCCGTCGAGGTCGGCGGCGCAACCCTCACCATGTACGACAACGTCCGCCGCGACGGCTCGGTGGCCTGGAAGGACCTGTGCCGCGGCCCCCACCTGCCCTCCACCAAGCTCATCGGCAACGGCTTCGCGCTGACCAAGGCCTCGGCCGCCTACTGGAAGGGCGACCAGTCCAACGATCAGCTCCAGCGCATCTACGGCACCGCCTGGGCTTCCAAGGAAGACCTCGTCGCCTACCAGGAGCGCATCAAGGAAGCCGAGCGCCGCGACCACCGTCGCCTGGGTGCCGAACTGGACCTGTATTCCTTCCCCGAGGAGATCGGCCCCGGCCTCGTCGTGTTCCACCCCAAGGGCGGCATCCTGCGCCACGAGATCGAGTCCTACGTGACCGACCGCCACAAGGCGGCCGGCTTCGACTTCGTACACACGCCCGAGATCTCTAAGGGCGGGCTCTTCCACACGTCGGGCCACCTGCCCTACTACGCGGACACCATGTTCCCGCCCATGCTCGTCGATGAAGAACGCGACGAGGACGGCAACGTGACCAAGGCGGGCCAGGAGTACTACCTCAAGGCCATGAACTGCCCGATGCACAACCTCATCTTCCGCTCGCGCGGCCGCTCCTACCGTGAGCTGCCCCTGCGCTTCTACGAGCTGGGCCACGACTACCGCTACGAGAAGAGCGGCGTCGTCCACGGCCTGACCCGCATGCGCGGCTTCACGCAGGACGACTCGCACACCTACTGCACGCCCGAGCAGGCCTCCGAGGAAATCCGCACGCAGATCGAGTTCTTCCTCTCGATCCTCTCCGCCTTCGGCCTCAAGGACTTCTACCTGGAGCTGTCCACGCGCGACGAGGATGGCAAGAAGAAGGACAAGTTCATCGGTTCGGACGAGGACTGGGCGGCCGCCACGAAGGCCCTCGAGGACGCCTGCGCCGCAACCGGCCTCGACCTCGTTCCCGATCCGGGCGGCGCCGCCTTCTACGGCCCCAAGGTCTCGGTCCAGGTCAAGGACGCGATCGGCCGCACCTGGCAGATGTCGACCATTCAGTACGACTTCAACCAGCCCGACCGCTTCGACCTGGAGTACACGGCGGCCGACGGCAGCCGCCAGCGCCCCGTCATGATCCACTCCGCGAAGCTGGGATCCGTCGAGCGCTTCATCGGCGTTCTCACCGAGCACTACGCGGGCGCGTTCCCGGCGTGGCTCTCGCCCGTCCAGGTCCGCCTCATCCCCGTCGCCGAGGCCTTCGATGGCTACGTCAAGGACATCGCCGCCAAGCTGCGTGAGCGCGGCGTGCGCGTCGAGACCGACCTGTCCGACGACCGCTTCGGAAAGAAGATTCGCAACGCCTCGAAGGACAAGATCCCCTTCACGCTCATCGCCGGCGGCGAAGACGTCGAGGCGGGCGCGGTGTCCTTCCGTCTGCGCGACGGCTCGCAGCACAACGGCATTCCCGTTGATCGTGCTGTCGATCTGATCGTGTCGCACATCGAGCAGCGCAACAACGCCGACCAGATTGACGGCCTCGACGAGGCGTGAACGACATGACGGAGCAGGGCACGAATCCCGAACCGTTGCCCACAGAGGACGCCCGCGAGCTTGCGGGCGTCCCGGACGGCTTTTCTCGATTCTGGACCCCGTACCGGATGGCCTACATCCACGGGGAGGGCAAACCCGCCGACGCGAGCGATCGCACGTGTCCATTCTGCGCCGCGCCCGGCAAGGCCGATGACGAGGGACTCATCGTCTATCGAGGCGTCACTTGCTTCGTCCTCATGAACCTCTTTCCCTACAACTCCGGCCATCTGCTCGTGTGCCCGTACCGTCACGTCTCGGACTACACGGAGCTGACCGACGCAGAGCGCGTCGAGCTGGGGGAGGCGACGGCTACCGCTATGCGGGTCAGCCGCGAGGTGGCCGCTCCGCACGGCTTTAACCTGGGCATGAACCAGGGAGAGGTGGCGGGAGCCGGAATCGCTGCTCACCTGCATCAACACATTGTGCCTCGGTGGGCGGGGGATGCGAATTTCCTGCCCATCATCGCTCGCACGAAAGCCGTGCCCGAGCTCCTCGAAGATGCTCGCGCACGCCTCGCTGCCGCCTGGCCGAAGGAGGACTGATGCTCGGAAACCACGGGCGTTCCATCACGAAGGCTATCTTTACGCCTCTCGCGCGCATTCTTGCACGCGCGGGCGTCACCCCGAACATGGTGACGGTCGCGGGCACTGTTGCGACTGTTGCGATCGCGGTCACCTGCATTCCTCAGGGGTGGATCTGGCAGGGCGGCATCGCCCTGGCTCTCGTCATGTTCGGTGACTCCGTCGACGGAACGCTCGCGCGGATGACGACGGGAGGCACTCGCTTTGGGGCATTCCTCGATTCGACGCTCGACCGCCTGGGTGATGGAGCGGTTTTTGGATCTCTCACTGCTTACGCGGTTTTCCAGATGGCGGATTCTCCGGTACGTACCTGGGCGATCATTGCCGGCATCTGCTCGATTGTCGGCGCGGCCGCCGTTCCCTATGCGCGCGCCCGAGCAGAGTCCGTCGGTGTTGTCGCCAAGCTTGGCATCGCCGAGAGGACTGACCGCCTCATCATCGGCATGGGCACGGCCATTCTCATGAGCCTTGGTCTGCCCGAGTGGGTGTTTGCGGTCGGCCTGACCTGGGTAGCGTTCGCGTCCTTCGTCACTGTCTGCCAGCGCATTTGGTTCACCGCCCGCCACATCGACGAGGGAGCGCAGTGACCTTTTCGCCCCTGTCGGCAGCCTTCGCGCTGGCCCCGCGTATGCCCCTGGGTGCCGTCATGCGTGCGGCTCACGTCGGCGCCGGCCTTGCCGCGCGCCGCGGGGGAGCACCCATCGAACGGCTGCGCGCCAATATGGCGCGTTTGACGGGTGAGCAGCCCTCTGATGAGCTGTTGAGCGCCGCCGTTCGCTCTCATATTCGCAACTACGCCGAAGAGCTGATGCTCGGCTCGCGCAGGGGAGCGCCCCTGTTGGAGGGCATTTCTTTTGACGGATTTGAGGCACTGGCTGCGGCGAGTGAGGACGGCCCGGTCGTTCTTGCGCTGGGGCACTCGGGTAGCTGGGATCGTGCGGGCGCGTGGGTATGTGCCAACGGCCGCGCGATAGTGACGGTGGCCGAGAAGGTCGAGCCCCCCTCGCTGTTCGAGCGTTTCGTGGCCTTGCGCGAGGGAATAGGGATGGAGATCATCGGCGTCGCCAAGGGAGAGTCGGTGTTCGGGACCCTCGTCGAGCGCGTGCGTGGTCGGAGCGTGATCGTGCCCCTGCTGGCTGACCGCGACATCTCAGGATCGGGCATCGAGGTGGATCTGGGCGTCGGGCGCGCCCTCGTCGCGGCGGGTCCAGCTGCCCTCGCGACCAAGCTGGAACGCCCTCTCTTCGTCGCGTGTATCACCTATGAGAATGAGACTCCCGCGGGCGCGGACGTGCGTGTGCGCTGCGTTGGTCCGGTGAGCGTTCCCGAGGACCTGGCGCCCCGCGCGAACCGTGTGGAGGCGCTGACGCAGGCGTGGGTGAGCGAGTTCGCCGCGATGATGGCGGACAAACCGCAGGATTGGCACATGATGCAGCGCGTGTTTGTCGAGGACCTAGACCCCGAGCGCCTCGCACGCGCCCGGGCGGAGCATGAGAGGAAGAACCAGTGAAGATTGGGATCGTCAACCCCTACTCCTGGGACGTGCCCGGGGGAGTGGGCTTCCATATCCGCGATCTGGCGCTCAAGCTGCGCTCGCGCGGTCACGACGTGCGCGTCCTGACCCCCTCGACCTGCGATGACCTGCCCGAGTGGATCACCTCGGCGGGCTCATCTGTCTCGATACCCTTCAACGGATCGGTCGCCAATATCTCCGTCAAGCCCACAACGCTCAAGAGGACCCGCCGCTGGCTCGCCGACAACGACTTTGATGTCGTCCACGTGCACGAGCCGGTTGTTCCCTCTGCCTCGATGGCCGCCGCGATGCTGTCGCGCGCGCCCCTGGTGGGCACCTTCCACGCGGCCCTCGGCCGTTCGGTGTCGCGCTCGATTGCCTCGGCTCCGATGAGGCTGTACATGGAACGCATCGGCGTGCGCATCGCGGTTTCCGAGGAGGCACGCCGTACCCTCATCGAGCACCACGGCGGGGACGCGGTCATTATCCCTAACGGTGTCGAGACGGCCTCGTTCTGCTCGGCTTCGCCGTTGGAGCGCTGGGAGGCCAGGGCCGATAGCCCTGTCGTCGTCTTCCTGGGACGGCTCGACGAGCCGCGTAAGGGCCTGAGCATTTTCGCGGGGGCGATCGGCCCCGTCCTGGAGCGCTTCCCGGGTGCGCGCTTCCTGATCGCGGGCAGGGGGGACGCCCCCGACATTCGCGAGGCCGTGGCGCGCTTTGGCGAGTCGGTGTCCTTCCTGGGTGGCATCAGTGACGAGGAGAAGGAATCGCTGCTCGCTGGTGCGAGCGTCTACGTGGCGCCTCAAACGGGCGGCGAATCCTTCGGCATCGTCCTTGTCGAGGCAATGGCCGCCCGCACCGCGGTCGTTGCATCCGACATTCCGGCGTTCCGCGCCGTCCTCGAGGACGGGCGCGCGGGAGCCCTCTTCGAGACCGGTAGCTCCGAATCGTTGGCTGCCACGCTTATCGACCTGTTGGGGGACCCCGACAGGCTTGGCGAGCTGTCGGATGCGGGCCAGCGAGCCTCCGCCCAGTACGACTGGGAGGTCGTGGCGGACAAGGTGTTTGAGGTCTACAAGCTCGCAATTGACATGGGTAGCCCCGCGGATTCTGGTTCGCGCCGCACGCGCGACCTGATCCGTGGGCGTGAGGACCGAGGGGAGTCATCGTGATTCTGCTGTCCCCGTGGGTGTTGGTCGGCCTCGTCGTCGTTATCGTCGCGCTCGGTATTGTCGCTGTCGTGGCGATCAGCCGAGCCCGTCGCCTCGATCGACTGCACCAGCGAATTATCGCCTCGCGCGATGCGCTGTCGCGCCTCTTGCTGCGCCGGGCCTCGGAGGCCTCGCTCCTGACGCAGTGCGCGCCCTTCGAGGAGGGGAGCGTCAAGGCGATGCGTGATCTTGCGCGCGCCTCCATCCACGATGGAGGCGACCAGCTCACGACCGATGGTCTCGATCGGCGCACGAGCACCGGGCGTCAGGCCGATCGCGTGGAGGTCGCCGCTCGGCTTGAGCGTGCCTCCGCCCTCTCTCGCGCCATCCGGGACACGCTGACCCCGCCGGTTCGTGAGTCAATCAGCGCGGACCCGATGGCCGCCGCTCGGCTTGAGGCGCTCGATGCGACGTGCTATCGAATCGAACTGACACGGAACGTGCACAACGTGGATGTTGCAGGCGTGCGTGCCTTGCGTTCCGCACGAATGGTAAAATTGCTACGGCTCGCGGGGCATGCCCCGATTCCGGAGCCGATTGACTTTGATGACGATACACACACGGGCGGACGGGGATACTGATATGGAGACCACCCACTGGGGAGGGCCGGGCGAAGACTACCGCCTGAGTAAGATCAGCGCGGCGGCCATCAGCGAGGACAACGGCATCGGCGCACCCGCTCCCGACGACGCCGCCCCCGTGTGGCAGCCGCCCAAGGCGATCCACTCGTTCCCATGGTTCGAGATGGTCATGACCGTCATCGGTGTCCTCGGTGTCATCGGCCTGACCCTGTACATGCTGACCCCCGCGGCCACGGGATACTTCGCGCTCGTCAAGACGACCCTGCTGGCTCTCATTCCGCTGGTGATCGTCGTCGGATTCCTCATCCGTATCGACCGATGGGAACCCGAGCCCTGGAAGACGAAGATAGCGGTGTTTCTGTGGGGCGCCGGCGTCGCGACCCTGTCGTCGGGCATCCTCAACACCGCGCTGCATTACAACATTGCCTATTCGACCGGCGACGTGCAGGGAGCCTCCGCCCTGTCCGCGACCTTCGTCGCCCCGCTCGTCGAAGAAACGCTCAAAGCCGTCGGCGTGCTCATTGTCGTCCTCGCGCGGCGCACCTCCATTAACTCCGTCCTCGATGGCGTCGTGTACGCAGGATTCTCGGCAGCCGGATTCATGTTCACCGAGGACATTCTCTATTTCCTGCGCGGCGAGGCCGAGGGCACAGCCAACCTCATCATTGTGGTCGTGATGCGCGGTATCTTCAGCCCCTTCCTGCACGTCATGGCCACGTCTATGACGGGTATCGGATTGGCGCTGGCGCTGCTCAAGTTCAAGCGGGGATGGTCCAAGACTGGAATCGTTATCGTGTTCTGGGTGTGCGCCATGGGGATTCACTTCCTGTGGAATGGTAGCGCCTCCTACGGGGGTGGCTGGTTCCTGATCCTCTATGCCGTCGTCCAGGTGCCGGCGTTCATCCTCTGGTCCGTCCTGCTGCTGCGCGCAACGCGCAAGGAAGCGGAGAAGATCCGCACCGGTCTGGTTCCCTACGTTCGCACCGGCTGGGTCCTGCCCGGCGAAGTCACGATGGCCACCGATAAGCGTTCGCGCAAGGCAGCGCTGAAGTGGGCGGCGCGTGGTGGTCGCGACTCCAAGAAGGCGATGCGATCGTTCCTGGCCAACCTCGCCTCGCTCGGCCTCGACCAGCGCCTCATGGCTAAGCACGGGCCCGATCCCGCCCGCATCGAGAACGACCGACAGATGCTGACCGACGCCGCGGACAATAGGCGCGAGTTCCTGCGTCTGACCTCTATCGCCGACCAGCAGCACGACGTCTCGAAGGCCGTCTCCTCGCACGCGCGGGCAGCCTGAGAGTAGAAAGAACAACAGTGACCTACAACCCCCAATTCCCCGGTCCGACCCCCACGGGGCGTGCCATCGGCCAGCAGGGCAATGCGGGCCCCAACGCTGTGCCCGCTCCCACCCAGGGCCCTGTCCCGCACCAGATGGCGGGCACGAGCCCTGCCGCGCATGCTCCCACGGCCCACCAGGGGCCGGTTGCTGCCCCGAGCGCGCCCGCCCAGGCCTCGGCCCCCAATGACGGCTTCGGCGTACCCCAGTACGGCGGCCGGCCCGCGTCGGCACCCATGCAGGCTGCGACCCCTCATGCTCCCGTGGTGCAGCAGGCGCCCACCCCGCACGCGCCAGCACAGTACGGCCCCCATGCCACTGGCGCCCAGGCGTCGCCCCAGTTCGCAGCCCCGAGCGCACCCGCCCAAGCGCCACGCGGCGCGAGCAATCACTTCGCGCCACCGGTCGAATCGCCCTCCGCGCCCAGGGCCCCCCAGGCCCCGTCGGCCGCACCCGCGCCCGGTCAGTTCACTCCCGGATTCCAGTCCTTCGTGCGATCCGCCCCCTCCATGCCCGGCCCCGGCGCTGCCCAATACCCGCAGGCTGCCCCGCAGGCAGCCCAGGTGTGGGTCATGCCCGAGCCCGAGAGGACGCCTCTGCCCGTCTTCGAGGGGGTTACCATCGGTGCCGGCGCGGCGATGATGCTGCTCGGCGTCCTGAGCGCGATCCTCATCGCCGGCCCCGTGTATGGCTTGTTCTTCGCGTTCATGTGCCTCATTCCGCTGGGGATCGTCATCTCCTTCCTGCTCTTCGTAGACCGCTTCGAGCCCGAGCCCTGGTGGACGAAGATCGCCGCATTCCTGTGGGGTGGGGGCGTCGCTATCTTCTTCGCTGGAATGTCCAACGACCTCGCGGAGATGGCCTTCGCCGCCGCCACGGATAATCCTGAGGCCGGCGACATCTTCGCAACGGTCGTCGCAGCCCCCCTCGGCGAGGAATTCCTCAAGGCGCTGGGAGTCATTGTCATCGTTATCCTGCGTCGCAACAACATCTCATCCCCCCTTGACGGACTGCTCTACGGCGGCCTGTCCGCTGCCGGCTTCCTCGTCGTCGAAGACTTCGAGTACTTCGTGTACGCGGCGGTCAACGGTACCTTCTGGAACACTTTCTTCTTGCGCGTCTTCATGGGCGTGTTCGGTCACGTCATGTACACGTCCCTGACGGGCTGGGCGATCGGCTGGGCCGTCACCCGGACGAAGTCGATCGGCCTCGGCTGCGGCGCGATCGCGCTGGGATACCTTCTGGGCGTCACCCTCCACGGCGTGTGGAACGGATCGGGCTACATCGTTCCCTCCAGGGATGCCTGGTACCTCCTGTACGCGGTCCTGCAGCTTCCCCTCTTCATCGGCTGGCTCTGCTTCGTCGGCTTTGCCATGAAGCGCGAACGCAGGGACGCCGCCGCGGGCCTCATGCCCTACGTCAAGCAGGGCTGGATTATCCCCAGCGAGCTCCAGATGGTGTGTGACCCCGCCGCGCGTCGCACCGCCCTGAACTGGGCCGTGCGCGGGGGCCCGGCCTCGAAGAAGGCGATGAAGCAGTTCATCTACGCGCTGGCCACCCTCGGCCTCGACCAGGTCGTCATGAACGTGCGAGGGCCGGAACCCAAACGCCTGGAAGCCGCGCGCGCGGCAGCGAAGGAAGCAACCGAACAGCGGGCCATCTTTATGAGGCTCACCGGCATGCGAGTAGGCTGATTCGTCGGTGTTCATGGCCCACTCACGGTGTCCTCATAGGATGGGCACAGGAAGGTGGGCCATGATGCTACCGACAGAAAGGATCCCTCCGTGACTCATACTCACCTGACCCGCGCCTCCTCGCGGGCACTGGCCATCTGCTCGGCACTGCTCATCGTTGCGAGCATCCCAGCGATAGCCTACGAACTAGCCGACGCGCTGAGCGGCGTCGCCGCCTCCACCGCGGCGATCGCCCTGGCAGCCTCCAGCCTGAGCGCCGTCGTCGGCGTCCTTCTCCTCGGATGGCTGGCCCGATGGACACCATCGGTCCTGTCATGGATCGCCGCTTTTGCCTGGGGTACCGGCGGCGCCCTGATCATCTCCGGTTTCGGAAATGGTACCGTCGACGCCTGGGTGGCAGCCAGCTCGCTGGATGAGGACACAGTCGACTTCGTGACTTCCGTCATCACCGGACCTGTCGTCGAGGAGACGGCCAAGGGAATCGGCGTTCTCCTCCTGATCCTGGCGGCACGCAAGGTGCTGCGTCGCCCCGCCCAGGGTGGCGTTGTCGGTGCGCTGGTGGGCCTCGGCTTTGCCTGGGGAGAAGACATCGGCTACTACGTCAGTGCCCTCGATGACGGCATGGGTGGCCTGTGGGAGTCGTTCCTGGCTCGTGCCCTGCTGGGTGCCTTCGGGCACGCAATCTTCACCGGCGCCTTCGGATTCGCGCTGTGCTGGGCGCTGGTGCGCGCGAAGAACGTACTTGTCGGATTCTTCGTCGCGGCCCTTGGCTTCGCCGCAGCGCTCCTCCTGCACGCGCAGGCCAACGGCGTTGGTTTCCTCGCCCCTGAGGATTCCTGGAACCTCACCTACGGGTCCATCGAGCTGCCGGTTCTCGCGGTTGCCGCAGCACTGCTCGTGTGGGGTTTACGCCGCCCCCGGGCTACGCTGGATGCATGAGCGCACTCGACTGGCCACTGGACGCGGACGGCTACCCCCACCGGGAGGCCGCCCGCGTCCTCCTGTTCGATGACGCGGGTAGGGTGCTCCTGGCGATGGGCCATGACGAGGACCAGCCGGGGCGGTCCTGGTGGTTCACGATTGGTGGCGGCATCGAGGAGGGGGAGGATCCTCGCATGGCCGCTGTGCGCGAGGTCTACGAGGAAACGGGCCTGCGCCTGAGTCCCGACGACCTGGTCGGGCCCGTCCTGTATCGCACGGCCGAATTCGACTTCCTGGCGGTTACCGCGCGCCAGGACGAGTGGTTTTTCGTCGCCCGCGCCCCCTCGACAGCACTGAGCCGGGATGGGTGGACCGAGCTCGAGCGCTCCGTCATCGACACCCAGCGCTGGTGGGACATCGACGAGGCCGCGGCAAGCATTGACGGGGAGATCTACCCGGCACAGATCCTGGAGTATGCCAGGGCGTGGAAAGAAGGCTGGGACGGTCAGCTCATCGAGTTGACCGACACGCGCGAGCCATAGCCCGCGGCTAGGCGGGGCATAGGCCCAGCGGCGCGATCGCCACAGACAGGTCCGGGACGTTGAGCTGGACCGCCACCTGCTCGCGCACCGCGGGCTTCGCGCAAAACGCGATGCCCACCCCGGCCGCTTTCATCATGGGGATGTCGTTGGCGCCGTCCCCGATCGCAACCGTGCGCTCCATCGGCACCCCCAGGGACGAGGCCCACTCACGCAGGCACTCGACCTTGACCTGGGAGGTCACGATGCGCCCGAGGAGTCGGCCCGTGAGTGCGCCGTCGACCACCTCCAGGCGGTTGGCAGCGAAAAAGTCGATGCCCAGGGAGGCCGCCAGGGGTGCGACGACCTCTTCGAAACCCCCGGATACAACCCCGAATCGGCCTCCTGCCCCGTGCACGGCATCGATCAGATCGCGAGCGCCGGGCGTCGGCGTGATTCGGGCGAGGACGTCGGCGAAGACGGAGGTGGGCACTCCCGCGAGTGTTGCGACCCTTTCGCGCAGGGACTCGGCGAAATCAAGCTCGCCGTTCATCGCTCGAGACGTAATCTCGGCGACCTGTTGCCGTGTACCCGCGGCCTCGGCCAGCTCCTCGATGACCTCCTGGCTGATGAGCGTCGAATCGACGTCGGTGACGACGAGGCCGGGTGCCCCGCTTGCGAATAGCAGCGGTGCACCCGGCTCATCGATACGGTGAGTGGAGCTCACTTGCGGACGACCGTCCCCTTGGGAACGACGGTGATGCCGGACTCGGTAACCGTGAATCCACGCTCGACGTCGTGCTCGAGGTCGACGCCGACAGCGGCACCCTCCTCGACGTAGACGTTCTTATCCAGGATCGTCTTGACGACCTTGGCGTGGCGGCCCACGCGGCTGCCGTGCATGACGACCGAATCCTCAACCTGCGCCCACGAGTGGACGTAGGTGTTCGGGGAGACGATGGAGCGCACAAGCTCGCCGCCGGAGACGATTACGCCGGGGGAGACGAACGAGTCGATCGCGTGACCCAGACGATCCGCATCGCCGTAGACGAACTTGGCCGGCGGCAGAGAGCCGTCGATCATCGTCATGGTCGGCCAATCACGGTTGTACAGGTTGAACACCGGGTGCACCGAGATCAGGTCCATGTTCGCCTCGTAGTAGGCGTCCAGCGTACCGACGTCACGCCAGTAGTCGCGGTCGCGGTCGGTCGAACCCGGCACGTCGTTGTCCTGGAAGTCGTAGACGCCGCACTCCCCGCGCTCGACGAACCACGGAATAATGTTGCCACCCATGTCGTGCTTCGAATCGGGGTTCGCAGCGTCCTCGCGCAGGGCGTTGACCAGGTCCTTCGTGGTGAACACGTAGTTGCCCATCGAGGCGAGGACCTTGGTCGGATCGTCGGGCAGGCCCACGGCGTTCTTCGGCTTCTCGAGGAAGTTCTTGACGACGCCACCCTCGCCATCGATGACACCCAGGGCGGGGGCGAGCTCGATCGGCTGGCGGATGCCGGCGACCGTGGCGGGCAGGCCAGAATCGATGTGGTGCTGGACCATCTGCGAGAAGTCCATGCGGTAGATGTTGTCCGCACCGATGATGACGATGTACTCGGGCGCCTCGTCGTCGACGATGTTGAGCGACTGGTAGATGGCGTCCGCGCTACCCAGGTACCAGTGCGGCCCGCGACGCTGCTGGGCCGGAACTGGGGCAATGAAGTTGCCGAGCAGGGGAGAGGTGTACCAGGTCTTCGTGACGTGTCGGTCAAGCGAGTGAGACTTGTACTGGGTCAGCACGACGATTTTGAGGTATCCGGAGTTGACGATGTTCGACAGAGCGAAATCGATCAGGCGGAAATGACCCCCAAACGGGACGGCCGGCTTCGCGCGATCTGCCGTCAGCGGCATCAGACGCTTTCCCTCACCGCCCGCAAGAACGATTGCCAGAACGTGGTTCTTTGCCATACGGCACCTCTTCGTTGGTCGATTGGACCTGCATCCCCGCAGGCCGTGGGTGTGGTCACACTGTATTACAAATGTCTATCGTTTGCTACATCGTCTTGTTTAGATTTCGACCGGCTTGAATTCGGATACTATGTGTTACACGCGTCGCCACTGTCGGAAGGACCACATCATGCGCGTCGATCTGCTTACCCGCGAATACCCGCCCCACGTCTACGGCGGTGCCGGTGTCCATGTTCTCGAGTTGGCCAAGGTGCTGCGTGGCCTCGTCGATGACCTGCGAGTACAGGCGTTTGACGGCCCGCGCGCCCCCGGAACCGACGGAGCCGATCCCGGCGTGACCGGTCATAGTGACCTGCCCCAGCTTGAGGGGGCGAACGCAGCGCTGCGTACCCTCGGCGTCGACCTGGAGATCGCCGCCGCGTGCGAGGGCTCGGATCTGGTGCACTCCCACACCTGGTACGCCAACTTCGCGGGTCACGTGGCCTCGCTCGTGGGCGACATTCCCCATGTCATCTCCGCGCACTCGCTTGAGCCCCTGCGCCCCTGGAAGGCCGAGCAGCTTGGTGGCGGCTACCGCCTGTCCTCCTACGTGGAGAAGACCGCCTACGAGGCCGCCAGCGCCATCGTCGCGGTCTCGAACGGCATGCGTGACGATATTCTGCGCTGCTACCCGGGCGTCGACCCCGAGCGTGTGCACGTGATCCACAACGGCATCGATTTGAACAAGTGGCATGCGCCGGTGGGCGAGGCCGGGGACGAGCTGCGCGCTCGCGTCCTGGCGGAGCATGGCATCGACCCGACGCGTCGCACGGTGGTCTTCGTTGGTCGCATTACCCGACAGAAGGGCCTGCCGTATTTCCTGCGCGCGGCCCGCCTCCTGCCCGACGACGTTCAGCTGGTTCTGTGTGCGGGTGCTCCGGACACTCCCGAGATTGCCGCCGAGGTCGAGGGACTCGTCGCAGACCTGCGCGCGACCCGCTCCGGCGTGGTCCTCATCTCTGAGATGCTCCCGCAGCCCGAGGTAGCCGCGATCCTTTCTGCCGCCCAGGTTTTCATCACCCCCTCGGTGTACGAGCCCCTCGGCATCGTCAACCTGGAGGCGATGGCGCTCGGCCTTCCCGTCGTCGGCACGGCGACCGGTGGTATTCCCGACGTGATCGTCGATGGCGAGACGGGCTACCTCGTGCCGATCGAGCAGATGCAGGACGGCACGGGCACCCCGCTGGATCCCGAGACATTCCAGCGCGACATGGCGGATCGCCTCATCCGCGTCCTGGATGACCCTGAGCTTGGGCGTCGGATGGGCGAGGCCGGCCTCGTTCGGGCGCGCGAACACTTCTCGTGGGAAGCCATCGGCGTCAAGACCGCCGACCTGTACCGCTCGCTCGTCTAGGGCGCGCGCGGTGTCCAACACGACTAGGGTTGATGTATGACTTACGTCCTGAATCTTTCTCATGTGTCCCTCCAGCGAGGAGACACGCAGGTCCTGTCCGACGTCTCGTGGTCGACGCGTCCGCGCCAGCACTGGGTCATCGTCGGTCCCAACGGCGCGGGTAAGACAACGCTGGCGCGCGTCGCCTCGGGCCGCATCGCTCCCGATAGCGGCGAGGTGACGGTGTCGGAGACTGATCTCGCCCACGCGGATCCGGCGGAGGTCGCGACGCGCGTCGGGCTGGCCTCGGCTGCCGTGGCGGCGAAGATCGTTCCCACGCAGTCGGTGTTGGACACCGTTCGCTCCGCCGCCTGGGGTGTCGCGGTCGCTCACGACGAGGAGTACGAACAGGTCGACGATGAGCGCGCCAACGCGCTCATGGAGATCTTCGGTGTCGCTCACCTTGCCCAGCGCGAGTTCGCCACCCTGTCGGAGGGTGAGTCGCAGCGAGTGCTGCTGGCGCGAGCGCTCATGACCGACCCTGAGGTGCTCGTCCTCGACGAACCCACCTCCGGCCTTGACCTGGGGGCGCGTGAGCTCCTCATCGGCGCGCTCTCCGAGATCATGAAGGGCTCGAAGTCGCCTCAGATCATCCTGGTGACCCACCAGATCGAAGAAATTCCCGACGGTGCGACCCACTGCGCGATCATGTCGCAGGGAACCATCGTCCACCAGGGTCCTATCGAGGATGTCTTGACGGGTGTTAACCTGTCTGAGGTCTACTCCATGCCCCTGCTTGCCGGACGCACGGACGGACGCTGGTGGGCGCGCGGCGTCGCCGAATGAAACAGTAAGGGAGCGTAACTATGTGGTGGGTATGGATCCTCGCCGCCCTCGTGTGCGGCATCATCGAGGTCATGAGCGTCAGCTTCGTGTTTCTCATGTTCGCGATTGGCGCCTTGGCTGCGGGCATCGCCGGTGCCCTCGGCGCTAACGAGACGATTCAGGTGATCGTGTTCGTCGTCGTGACGGTGACGCTCCTGGTCGTTTTGCGCCCCTTCTTGAAGGGACGCATTGAGAGATCAGCGGGTGACGTGCGCACGAACACTGACGCCCTGATCGGCAAGACTGGGTATGTCACCGAGGTCGTGGGCGAGCGACACGGACGCATCCAGTTTTCGGGCGGCGAGTGGAGTGCGCGTACCGAAGGGACGCCCATCCCGGTGGGAGCCGAGGTGCGCGTCGAGCGCATCGATGGCGCGACCGCAGTGGTGAGTGCCGTCGAAGCTACGCGTCCCGCCCCCACGCACCCCTACGTGGACCCCGCGTCCTGAGTCGTGCATTATTCGTTTGATAAGAAAGGAAAGACGGTATGAGATCCGCTGACCTCATCGGCAACATCGCCCTGGTCATCATCTTCGCTCTCATTGTTTTCGTCGTGGTTTCGCTCGTGCGTGCGGTGCGCATTGTCCCGCAGTCGCAAGCCTACGTTGTTGAGCGCCTCGGACGATTCCAGGCGGTCATGCGAGGTGGCTTCCACCTGCTGGTCCCCTTCGTGGACCGGGTCGCTGCCCGCATCGACCTGCGTGAGCAGGTCGCGAACTTCCCGCCGCAGCCGGTCATCACGGCCGACCAGGCGATGGTCTCGATCGACTCGGTGATCTATTTTCAGATCACCGATCCGCGCGGAGCGACCTACGAGGTCGCGAACTTCCTGCAGGCGATCGAGCAGCTGACTGCGACCACGCTGCGTAACCTGATCGGTTCCCTCGACCTCGAGCAGACGCAGACCTCGCGCGAGTCCATCAACAAGCAGCTGCGCGGCGTCCTCGATGAGGCGACGGGCCCGTGGGGCATCCGCGTGACCCGCGTCGAGCTCAAGTCGATCGAGCCGCCGCCGCGAGTCCTGGCCGCCATGGAGCAGCAGATCACCGCCGAGCGCACCAAGCGCGCCACGATTCTGACCGCCGAGGCCGAACGTGAGGCGCAGATCAAGAAGGCCGAGGGTGCCAAGCAAGCCGCCGTTCTGGCCGCTTCCGCCCAGCAGGAGGCTCAGGTGCTGCAGGCCAAGGGTCAGAAGGAAGCCCTGATCCTGCAGGCGGAGGGTGCCCGCCAGGCGCAGATTCTGCGCGCTCAGGGCGAGTCTGAGGCCATTCAGACTGTGTTTGCTGCGATTAACGCGGGCAAGGCGACGCCGGAGCTGCTTTCCTACAAGTACCTCGAGACGCTGCCGAAGATCGCCGACGGACAGGCGTCCAAGCTGTGGATGCTTCCCTCCGATCTCACCGGCGCACTGGAGTCCATCTCGAAGGGTTTCAACCTGGGCAAGTAGACTGGATCATGCCGGGCCGACCGCAGTCCCTGCGGTCGGCCCGTCGTCTATTCAACGGGAGGTCATGGTGGATTCGCACCAGGAGCATGTGCTGCGCGAGGTGGCGCAGAAGAATATCCGTTTTATTCGTCTGTGGTTCACGGACGTCGCGGGTGTCTTGAAGTCGATCTCTATCGATCCGGGTGAGCTCGAGGATGCGTTCAGCGAGGGGATTGGCTTCGATGGCTCGGCCGTGGAGGGACTGACCCGCGTGTTTGAATCCGACATGCTGCTGATGCCAGATGCCTCCACTTTCCAACTGCTGCCGTGGCGCCCGCAGGAGGAGCCTGTGGCGCGTATGTTCTGCGACGTGCTGATGCCGGACGGCCGTCCCGCCCCCTCCGATCCTCGCGGTGTTCTCGAGCGCACCGTTGAACGCGCCGCTGACGCCGGTTTCCGCGTCATGATGCATCCCGAGATTGAGTTCTACCTCCTGCGTCAGCCCGTCACTCCGGAGCGCATGGTGCCCGTTGACCAGGCGGGCTATTTCGATCACGTGGCCCGAGGGGACTCCAACGACTTCCGGCGCCGCGCGGTGCGCATGTTGGAAGACATGGGTATTCCCGTGGAGTTCTCGCATCACGAAGGCGGGCCCGGGCAAAACGAAATCGACCTGCGTGCGGTGGACCCCGTGCGCGCGGCCGACAACATCATGACGGCCCGCACGGTCATCGAAGAGGTGGCCCTGCGCGAGGAGCTTGTCGCCACCTTCATGCCCAAGCCTTTCATCGAGCACCCGGGGTCGGGCATGCACACGCACCTCTCGCTCTTCGAGGGTGAGGAGAACGCGTTCTTCTCCCCGTCGGGCCAGTACCGTCTGTCCACGACCGGGCGGCGTTTCATCGCGGGTCTGCTGGCCCACGCGGGCGAGATCGCCGCGATCACGAACCAGCACGTGAACTCCTACAAGCGACTCTGGGGCGGGGGAGAGGCCCCCTCTTACGTGTGCTGGGGGCACCTGAATCGCTCGGCCCTCGTGCGCGTGCCCTTGTACAAGCCAACGAAGGCCGGATCCGCGCGCATCGAGTACCGCGCCCCCGATCCGAGTGCGAACCCGTACCTGGCTTTTGCCGTCATGATCGCGGCGGGATTGGATGGCATCGAGAAGAAGATGGAGCTCATGGCCGAGGCGGAGGATAACGTGTGGGATCTGTCCGATCGAGAGCGGCAGGTGATGGGTATCCACGCCCTGCCTGCTTCGCTGTCGGACGCGGTGCGCGCAATGAAGGGGTCGGAGCTGGTTGCCTCCACCCTCGGCGAGCAGGTCTTCGACTACGTTATCCGCAACAAGCGCAAGGAGTGGACCGAGTATCGCCAGCAGATCACACGCCAGGAGATTGAGCAATTCTTGAAGGTCGTTCCTCGGTGAGCTTCGACGATTTGCGGGGCGCCGGGTTCCTTGACGCGCGCCGCGCCCAGGCCTTCCTTGAGGAGCTTCCGCGGGGCGAGTCGTGGGTCGCGGATCTGAGCGCGTCGGCCGACCCGGATCAGGCACTGCTGCAGGCTGTTCGCCTGGCGGAGGCGGACCCGGGTCTTGTCGAGACGCTCAGCACGGACGAGTATGCCCGGCGGCGCGTGTGCGCGATCCTGGGCGCCAGCCAGTGGCTGGGAGACTACGTGATCGCGCAGCCCTCGCGTGTGGCGACCATCAACGTGGACCCGGGTGATCCTCGGGAGGTCTTGTACGAGGCCGTGGGAGCCCACAGCGTCGGCGGCGGCGCGTGGGTGGCCGCGCCGGAGGCTGGCGTTGATGACCTGCGCGCCGCATACCGCCGCGTCCTGCTGCATCTGGCGGCCGACGACCTGACGAGTGCATCCCCCGAGGACATGATGCCGATCGTGGGGGAGCGCATCGCTGCGCTGGTGGACGCCACCTTGGATGCAGCCCTGGCCCTGGCGCGCCGCGACATCGACCCGGAGGCGCGGGTTCCCTTCGCGATTATCGCGATGGGCAAGACGGGCGCGCGCGAACTCAACTACATCTCCGACGTGGACGTCGTCTACGTTGCCGAGGCCGGCGCGGATGGGGACGAACGGGTCGCCCTGGAGATCGCGACCCGCCTGGCCTCCGCCACGGCCTCGGCCTGTTCGGGCCCGGGAAGCGAGGCGCCGCTGTGGACCGTGGACGCGAACCTGCGTCCCGAGGGACGTAACGGCGTCCTCGTGCGCACCATCGAGTCCTACTGTCAGTACTGGGACAAGTGGGCACAGACCTGGGAGTTTCAGGCGCTGCTTAAGGCGCGGGCGTGCGCGGGCGACCCTCGTCTCGGTGGGGCCTTCGAGGAGGCGGCCCAGCCCTACGTGTGGAGCGCCTCGGCTCGGGAGGGCTTCGTTGAGGCCGCGCGCGCGATGCGTCGGCGCGTCGAGGACAACATTTCGCGTACCCACGCCTCGCGTGAGCTGAAGCTTGGGCGCGGCGGCCTGCGCGACGTGGAGTTTACCGTTCAGCTCCTCCAGCTGGTGCACGGGCGTACCGATGCGCTCGTGCGGGTGCGTTCCACATTGGACGCGATCGACGCGCTGCGCGAGGGAGGATACATCGCCCGTTCGGACGGCGACCGGTTGGCGTCGTGCTACCGGTTCCTGCGCGCCGTCGAGCATCGCACGCAGCTGCCGCGCATGCGCCGTAACCACCTGATCCCCGACAAGGATCGCGAGCTGCGCGTGCTGGGTCGCGCGATGGATCCGGCGCGCTACCCGGACGCGCACTCGATCCGCGCGGCGATCAACGAGGTGCGTGCCAGCGTGCGTGCGCTGCACGAGGACGTCTTCTACCGGCCGATTGTTGCGGCCACCGCGCAGCTTCGTGAGGAGGAGGCGTCCCTGCATGCCGAGGGGGCGCGCGACCGCCTGGCTGCCATCGGCTATCGAGATCCGGCGGGTGCCCTCACGCACATCGCGGCGCTCACGCAGGGTACGAGCAGGCGCGCGACCATCCAACGCCACCTCCTGCCCGTCTTCATCTCGTGGCTGGCCGGCGGCGCGGATCCCGACATGGGGCTGCTGAACTTTCGTATCCTCTCCGAGGACATCGGCGACTCTCACTGGTATTTGGCGCTCCTGCGCGACTCGGGGGTGGCGGCCCGCAGGCTCACGACGATGCTGCCGAACTCGAGGTGGATCGCTGAGGCCCTGGCCAAACGCCCCGAGGCGGTCGCCTGGCTCGACGATGACTCCGAGCTGGCTCCGCGCCCGCCCGAGCGCCTGACTCGCGAGGTCGCTGCCCTCATCGATCGGCACGACGATGCGACCGAGGCGGCGGCCCGCGTGCGGGCCGTGCGCACCCGCGAGCTGACGCGCGCCGCGATGAGCGACC
>ERZ772930.142-NODE-142-length-26936-cov-8.5681_pt1 | contig 26936 bp, 27 predicted proteins | sample MGYA00511685_ERZ772930 | MGnify/ENA primary metagenome ERZ772930 (study PRJEB29015, sample SAMEA2738053) | human oral metagenome | biome: human oral; feature: human-associated habitat; material: saliva | place: China | collected 2226 ... | reverse complement strand
AGTAAAGCGACTTATGCACAAATCAAGGAATATATATTGGAAAAATTTAATTTAAAGGTTTCGACACTCTATATTGCACAGATTAAAAAGAAATGTGGAATTGTACTGAGGGAGCATTATAATAAATCAAAAAAAGAGAAACGGGTTATTCCACAATGCACACCGGAAAAAGAGGAAGCTATCATGGATGCGTTAAGGCATTTTAAAATGATTTAGTAGAAATGGAGGGTATTTATGAGATGGATAATAAAAATAATTTTGTTTCCAATAATATTACTTCTATCAATACTAATTTCTTTTCTAAAATTCATAATCAGCGTTAGTGGAATGATTTTAGGAATATTATCATTCTTAGTGGTATTAGGTTCGATTGCAGCACTTGTGCAAAAAGACACAACTACTTTTATTCAAGCACTGATAATAGCATTTTTGATAAGTCCCTATGGATTACCTAAAATTGCATTATGGGTTACAGCATATATTGAATTTGCAAGAGATAGATTGAAAGAAATATAAAGAAACTAATGAGGCAATAGATAAAATACTATCGTCTTTTTTCATGCTAAAAATTGAAAAGAAAGGAGGACTTTGATGATAAATGAAGAAATTGCGAATAAAGTAGTAAGTATTGAAATAAATGTTTTAAAGCCAAAAGAAAAGAAAGAAGCAAGCAAATAAGCTGAGAGATAAATTTATGGTCGGTGTGGTCTTAGGACTGCACCGGCTCTTTTTTTATTCATGAATGTTACTAATATAACCTTTGATAGAGAAAAATAAAATTTTTAATATTTGTCCCAAAAGTATAGAAATGTGTCCCGATTTATGGCATAATAATAAAGAAAATAGGAGGTATGGCAATATGAAAAAACAAAATGTTTTAAATTTAATAAAATACCATGTGGAAAGGAATGAAAATTCCTTTAGAAATGAGGCGATAGCAATAGCAAGATATTTTGATAGCATAGGAGATTATCAGTTATCTGAATATATTATGGGGTTAATATCCGAATCAAATTTATATTCACCACAAAGTAGTGATTTTGAAAGTGAGTTTTTAAAACAAGTAGAAATAAGAAATTTAGAGGCTTTAAATTTACCACTTGAAATAACAGAAGACATAAAAGGTATTATTAACGCTGTAAACCATAATGTTGGTATTAATAAATTTTTATTTGAAGGATTACCGGGAAGTGGAAAAACAGAAGCAGCCAAAAATGTTGCAAGATTATTGGATAGATCTCTTTTTAGGGTGGATTTTGAAAACTTGATAGATAGCAAGTTGGGACAGACTAATAAAAACATAATAAAAGTATTTAGAGAAATAAATATGCTTCCAAATGCAAATAAGGTTGTGGTTTTATTTGATGAAATTGATGTTATTGCTTTGGATAGAATTAATTCTAATGATATTAGAGAGATGGGAAGAGTAACATCTACAATTTTAAGAGAATTGGATAGATTGACAGACCTTAATAAAGAAATTGTACTTATTGCAACAACTAATCTATATTCAAATTTTGATAAAGCATTAATTAGGAGATTTGATGCTGTTATTAATTTCAATAGGTATAGTGATGAGGATTTAATAGAAGTTGCTGAATATTATTTTTCTTCATTTATCAAGAATTTTAAAGGAATATCCAAAGATACAAGATTATTTAAAAAAATATTAAAGACAGCAAAGAAAATACCTTATCCCGGGGAATTAAAAAACATTATAAAAACATCACTTGCATTTAGCGATGTTGGTTCTGAGTATGATTATTTGAAAAGATTATACAATAGTTTGATAGGGAGTTTGGATCAAAAGGATATAAACCAACTTCATGAAGAAGGATTTACTGTAAGAGAAATAGAAAAATTAAAAGGTGAGTCTAAAAGTGCAGTATCAAGAAAGTTAAAGAGGGAGGAAGTAGATAGTGAATAATGTCGTGGAATTAAAAGGAAAACGCTTTGTGCAAGCCAGCAAAAATGGTATGCGTGGAGGCATAGCCATGAATGGGAAAGTGGAAGTCAGTACAGAGCATTTATTAAGATTAAGATCTCAGCTAATTCAGATTAAAGAATTCTGGGATAAAGAAATAAAGCCGTTTGAAGGTATTTTGGTTAGTGTTTATTATAATAAGATTGTTGCAAAAAGTAATCGGATTTCTGGACTTTTTAAAGGAACGGCTTCTAATGATGCAATTGTTGGAGCAAAATTTAATAGAGATAAGAGTAAACATATTATCACATATTTTCTTGATGAGTATGACTTGACTAAAAGCATAGAGTTGATTACAGACACTTCCAATATATTGTCTCAAAAATTTGCGGGTAAAATCAGCAAGAATATATTTGAAGATAAAAATATTGTTAATCCGGCAGTTTTTAAAGATCTTTTTGTAAGTATGTCTATATTTAAACAGGTGATTGCAGATGTATCATATATTGATTCTTTTGAGGTAGAGTTCCCTACGATAGATATAAAACAGAGTATTATAACTTTGTATGATGTAAGAAAAGATACAAAAGTATTATTTGAAAGATTAGGGATAGATATTTTAAGTAGTAGAATTTTAGATAATCAAACTGTTTACTTAGACGAAAAGCAGGTAGAACTACTTTTCGAAAAAGCGCCCTATCTTGTTTCAATGGCAACCGTTGATTTGTCAAGTTTATCACCGGATGATTTTATCAATGAGTATCAAACAAAAATGGTAACTATACCATCCCCAACTATTGAACCGACGATTGGAGTGATAGATACCTTATTCGATGAAAGTGTTTATTTTAGCGATTGGGTTGAATATCATGATTTGGTTTCAGAAGATATACCTAAAAATCCAAAAGATTATAATCATGGGACAGCAGTATCTTCCATTATTGTTGATGGAGTAAGATTAAATCCTTGGCTAGACGATGGCTGTGGAAGGTTTAAGGTTAGGCATTTTGGAGTAGCGGTAGGTGCTGCATTTTCTTCCTTTTCAATAATAAAGAAAATAAAGAGTATTGTAGTAAATAATTCAGATATAAAAGTCTGGAATATTTCACTTGGTAGCAATCAGGAAATTAATGATAATTTTATTTCTGCTGAAGCTGCAACATTAGATAAAATTCAGTTCGATAACAATGTAATATTTGTTGTGGCAGGAACAAATAAACCAAGTGCAGATATAGTAAAAATAGGCTCTCCGGCAGATTCTGTTAATAGCATAGTTGTAAATTCAGTTAGTAAGAATGGTCTGTCTACTAAATATGCTCGTAAAGGATTAGTATTATCTTTCTTTGCAAAGCCTGATGTGAGTTATTATGGTGGCAGTGAAGAAGAGTACATTAGGGTTTGTGAACCTTTAGGGGCTGCAAGTGTTGCCGGTACTTCTTATGCTGCACCTTGGATTGCGAGGAAATTATCTTATTTAATTGATGTGTTAGGACTTAATAGAGAAATTGCAAAAGCCATGATTATTGATGCTGCAAGAGGTTGGGATGAAAAACCGACTCCTGAGGAAGTTGCTTTATATGGGCATGGAGTTGTACCAATTCATATAAACGATATTATTCAAACAAAAGATGATGAAATTAAATTTGTGGTATCAGACATTAGCGAAAAATGGAATACTTATAACTACGATTTTCCAGTTCCTCTAAAAGATAATAAGTATCCATATATTGCGAAGGCTACGATGTGTTATTTTCCATTGTGTGATAGATTGCAAGGTGTTGATTATACAAATACGGAATTGAATTTACATTTTGGGCGAATAGGGGATGATAAAAAAATCAAGGATATTAAGGGAGATAAACAGAATACAGAAGACACCTTAGAGGGAGAAAGAAATTATCTTTTGGAAGGTGAAGCCAGAAAGCAGTTTAGAAAATGGGACAATGTAAAGTATATCGCAGAGAGTGCTACAAAAAGAATGATACCAAAAGACTCTTATAGAAATAAGAATTGGGGCATGGAAATAAAAACAAATAACCGATTAGCTCCTCAAGATGGTGTAGGAGTTAGGTTTGGTGTTGTTGTAACACTCAAAGAAATGAATGGAGTTAATAGAATTGATGAATTTATCAGAAGTTGTACACTAAATGGTTGGCTGGTAAATGTAATCGATGTTGTTAATAGAGTAGATATTCACCAAAAAGTTAATGAAGAGATTGAGTTTGAATAGATGTTAAATGACGGTATCAAAGGAGGATTAGTAGTAAATGATATTCACAGAAGAGCAATTAAGAAAATATGCAAAACCTTTGAGTGAAACAGAGGAAAATCAATGTAAAAATGCCATAAGAATGGTAGTTGATGCATTAAAAACTATCGGATTTAATGAAAGGACTTCCATTCAAAAAATGTATAGTGAGACACCTTCATTTGAAGTGATGATGAAGAGTAATGATGATTATGAGGTTAAAATATTTTTACAAGGATCTTATGCAAACAATACTAATGTTAGACAGCATAGTGATGTAGATATTGCTGTTGTCAAATAGATCAATTTAGACCAAAATATAGAGTTGGTGTTTCTAAAACTAATTATGGTTTTATAAGTGCAATTTCAAAAAGCAAGACTTTTAAAGATATAGTTCAATCCGCATTAGAAAATAAATTTGGTGATGATGTGGAAAGAAAAAACAAATCTATTAAAATACATGGAAATTCTTATAGAAAAGATGCTGATTCGGTTCCAGCATTAAGATATAGGGATAACTCTTATGATTACAGGTTTGATCCAGAAAATTATGTAGGAGGAATACTTATCAAAGCTGATGATGGAACTGAAGTAATAAATTATCCGGAACAACATATTAAGAATGGGATAGATAAGAATAAAAGAACAAACTTATATTTTAAGAAAATGGTTAGAATAGCAAAAGAGATGAGGTATCAAATGCAAGATGAAGGATATGAATTTGCACAGAAAGCAAGCTCTTTTGGTATAGAATGCTTACTTTATAATGTTCCTGATGAAATTTTTACAAAGTATGATTGTTACAAATATATTTTTGATGATATTGTAGAGTTTCTTTATGATAATAAACATAACATTAATAGCTTTGTTGAAGTTAACGGTATTAAAAAATTATGCTATGATTCTTCTGATAGAGAGAAGGTATATAAAGGATTCATAGATGAGTTAAAAGGATTTTATAGTTATGAAATCTAAAATGGAATCACTGATAAAATTATCTGGAATAATTATAATTCTTATTTTCATTATATTGTATAAGTTTAAGAAGCCTCAGTCGGGTTTGGATTATTGGGATTTGATTTTAGAGTCCGCTGGATATTCTGTTATTGCAATAGCTATATATGAAAGATATTTATGGAAATACAATCCTTTTGTGAAAATACCAAGATTAAAGAAAAAATATACTGGAGTTTTAAGTTATAACTATAAGGGTGAATCTGGAGAAAAAGCAGTTGAAATTGAGATTAGGCAAAGTTTTCTTTATACAGATGTGAAACTCAAATCTGATGAAATAAGCAGTAAGACTATTACCAGCAATTTAGTTGAAGAAAACGGAGGATTTGTGTTATATTACACTTATATTACTAATCCTTTAAGTAGATATAGTGAAAAAAATCCAATACAAATAGGTACTTGCAAATTGCAAATTGATAAAATTGACAGCATAAACGGAAGTTACTGGACTAATAGAAAAACAATAGGAGATTTAACTTTGAAAAGTGAAGAGTAGAGATGGAAGCTATCTCTCCATCTCCTTACCCATATAAATTCCATAGTTTTTGCGTATTTTGTAAAGTTTATCCATATCGGATTTTGAGGAGGAATACTCTTGCATTAGGGTATTCTTTTTTTCTTGCAATTTATCAAGTTTATCTAAAATATCCTTTGAATTTGGGAGCTTGGAATAGGATTTTTTAAGCTCTGAAAGGGCAGTTTCATAGAGCTTGATTTGAGATTTGTATTCCTCAAAAAATGCCTTGTCAGACGGACTTGCCGTATATTCTTTGTAGTATTGCCTATTTTTTTTACAGTATGAACTTGCTCCATATTGGAAGAAAGCTGCTGTATTTCCTTGTCAATAGCCTTGACTTTATCCTTTAAATCTTGCCTTTCATCAGCTGCTTTCCTGATATAATCATCAAGCTGCTTAACGGATTTAATGCCATGTTTTCTGATAAAGATAACGGATTCTGCCATTGTATTAAGGTTATGTTTCGTTGCCCAATATTCATAGCCTTTGCTCTCTTTTACCTTTGCATTGGTGTTCATATCAATGATATTTCCGATGCGTTTTTTAACAGGAGGAGTCTTAATCATTTCTTTTTCTGCTATGCGTTCTTTTAATCGCTCTTCGGTATAATCTTCGCCAATCGTCTTCGCTCTCGTAAACTTTAGTTTATCTTTTGGCTTAAAGGCTATATGTTTTCCATGCTTTATTTCATAGCAAAGCTCAGCCATTTTCTCTAGAAATTCGTCCCAATCCTTAGACTGTTTTATCATTCTGTCAATATCAAATTGAAGCCTGCTTATCCAAGAAGTACCTTTCTTTGTCTGTTCATTTTCATACCAAGACTTACCGTTTGTCCTATACTTTTTCTTATAACTTTCGTAGTGTTCATCAATGACGGAAAGGTTGTTTTCTTTGCATAGCTTATCACTCTGATACCTTATTTTATGGTAGCTTTTCTTGTTCGACTGATAGCACTTGCCACTAACCATATTCACATTGTTGAAGATGATATGATTATGGATATGTCCTTTATCTATGTGCGTCGATAACACAAACTCATACTCATCTTTGAGTATCTTTTTAAATAACTCAAGACCGATTTGATGTGCCATTTCAGGGCTTGTTTCTCCCGGTAAAAATGATTGAATAAGATGTCTTGCAAGAACAGTTCCTTTTGTTCCTGCATCATTTCGTGTTCTTAAAAATTGTGTATGAGCAGTTTCTTGATGACATTTATGTGTACTTACCAAGATTTGTTCATCTTTTTTTTCTCCATTTACGATGTAGTCAATAGCAAGATGAAGGGTTGATTTTATAGGGTGTATTTTTGTGATCGCCATAAAAAACTAATCACCTCCCGAAGTCCTGTTAAGCAGCAGAGAATGAATTTGCCACAGCTCTTTTGAGAAATGTTCAATCTCTTTTTTTACTATGTCCTCTTTGTAGATTACACCTGTCGAATTTACTCGCTTTGCAATCTGATTGATGTTGTTTGTAGCATTGGAAAGCAAGCCTTGTAAATCTCTGAAAGGTTCTAAATCTACTTGATATATTTCCTTTTCTAAAACGCATTTGCGGATAAAATGGCTCATATTTCTGCACTTCGCAAGTTTTCGTTTCTCTTCAAAAAGAGCCTTTTCTTCTTCGGTAAATTTAATTTCAAGTCTTTCATTTCGTATTCTATTTGCCATAGGTAATTCTACCTTTAGATGTATTTCGGGGTCTTAGGGTTCTCCCTAACAAGTCAAAAATTGATAAAAAAAGAAGCAGATCCCAAAGGGCTGCTTCATCAAATTTTCTGTAAGTGTCCGTACATTTACTGTGCTTGCTACATAAGAATGAATTAGATAGCAAGCATTAAGCAAGTTTTGAATTTGTTATTAAATTATACCATAAGAACGCCATAATTTCCACATGTAACTTGACAAATATTGAATTTTGATTTATTATTAAATATAAATTCAGTATTGGAATAGAAAGAGGTGTGCTATGGCACAAGTACTAAAAGAAGAAGTTAGAAATAGAATACTCGAAGCAGCAGAAAAAGTATTTTACAAAAAGGACTATAGAGGTGCCAAATTAACAGAAATTGCAAAAGAAGCAGATATTCCTGTGGCACTAATTTATACCTATTTCAAGAATAAAGAAGTTTTGTTTGATGCAGTGGTAAGTTCTGTTTATATAAACTTCGAGTCAGCTTTTGATGAGGAGGAGTCTTTGGAAAAAGGTTCTGCTTCTGAAAGGTTTGATGAAGTTGGAGAAAATTATATTCATGAACTTTTAAAAGAGCGTAAGAAGTTAATTATTTTAATGGATAAAAGTTCAGGTACAAAGCATACAGAAGCAAAACAAAAACTCATATCGCAAATGCAGGTTCATATTGAAGTAAGTTTAAAAAGACAATCGAAACAGGAATATGATCCAATGCTTGCTCATATTTTAGCCAGTAACTTTACAGAGGGGCTTCTTGAAATAGCAAGGCACTATCAAAGTGAAAAGTGGGCAAAAGATATGCTAAAACTTATTGCAAGGTGTTATTACAAGGGAGTGGAATCCCTGTAATCAGCACTAAAAAATAGACTTTGCGTAATCAGCAAAGTCTTACTTTAAACCTTAATATTGAATTAAAATTCAATATTATTCAATTTTGAAAGGAGCGTTGTTCATGCCGGAAAAAGAATTAAGAAAAAAAGTGATTGGAAAAAATGGCTTATCCAATTTACTTCTTGCTTTAAAAATAGTATGTGATTTGATACCACAAATCTTACTTGTATATTTGATTAGTTCTTTAATTACAAACAATATTAGCGAAGATAATTTGAAATATATTTTCTTAGGAATCTTTATATCATTTGCATTAAAAGGTGTGTTTTATTATTTTGCAACAAAGGTTGCCCATGAAAAGGCTTATGAAAAATTGACAGAACTTAGGTTAGATATTATCGGTCATTTAAAAAAACTAAGTTTAGGATTTTTTAAAGAACATAATACAGGAGAGCTTACCAATATCGTTCAACATGATGTAGAGCAAGTGGAAGTATACCTTGCCCATGGTCTTCCTGAAATAATGTCAGTTACACTTCTGCCTACTATCATTTTCATAGCCATGATTTTTGTGGACTGGCGTCTTGCTCTTGGAATGATTGCCGGAGTTCCACTCATGTATTTGGTAAAAGTTCTTTCACAGAAAACAATGGATAAGAACTTTGCTATTTACTTTAACCATGAAAACAAGATGAGAGAAGAGCTAATGGAATATGTAAAAAATATTTCTGTTATTAAGGCTTTTGCTAAAGAAGAGGAGATTAGTGAAAGAACATTAAAAACGGCAAAAGAATATATTTATTGGGTTAAAAAGAGCATGGGGGCAATTACAATTCCAATGGGACTCATTGACATATTTATGGAAATTGGAGTAGTTATTGTCATGATTTTGGGAAGTATATTTCTTTATTATGGAGAAATAACAACGCCTAATTTTATCCTTGCAATTATTTTATCATCTGCGTTTACTGCATCCATAAGTAAGACAGCTACATTGCAACATTTTTCTATTGTGTTTAGGGAGGCATTAAATGCGATCGGAAAAGTTTTAACAGTTCCACTTCCAAATAAAAAGACAGAACAAGGTTTAGAATTTGGAAACATAGAATTTAAAGATGTGAATTTTGCATACGGAAAAGATGGCTTTGAGCTTAAAAATATCAATTTGACTTTTAAGAAAAATAGTTTGAATGCCTTTGTAGGAGCAAGTGGTTGTGGGAAAAGTACGGTATCCAATTTGCTTATGGGATTTTGGGATGCAGACGAAGGACAAATACTGATAAATGGAAAAGACATAACAGAATACAGTCAAGAAAATATATCAATGCTGATTGGTAGTGTCGGGCAAGAAGTTATCCTTTTTGATTTAAGTATTTTTGAAAATATATCAATCGGAAAACTAAATGCAACAAAAGAAGAAGTTATAGAGGCAGCTAAAAAAGCAAGATGCCATGATTTTATTTCTGCTTTACCAAATGGATATGAAACACGAGTAGGTGAAATGGGAGTTAAGTTATCCGGTGGAGAAAAACAAAGAATCTCCATAGCAAGAATGATACTTAAAAATGCACCGATTTTAATATTAGATGAAGCAATGGCAGCTGTTGACAGTGAGAATGAAAGACTAATCGGTGAAGCAATCGACGATTTAAGTAAGGATAAAACGGTTATTACAATCGCTCATCACTTAAATACAATTAGAAATTCAGATCAAATTATTGTTATGGACAAAGGACTTGTTCTTGATACAGGAAGCCATGAAGAGCTGATGAAAAGATGTGATTTTTATCGTGATATGGTTGAAGCACAGAACAAGGTAGATAGATGGAATTTGAAAGACGATAGTCTTTCACGAGCAAGCAGCAAAGCGGATTGCGAGTGTACGGAGGTGGTAACAGAAAATGTTTAGAGAAATGTTAAAACTACTTACAAAAACCGGCAAGAGAGATTTGATTATATCAGGTGTATTCTTTGCCTTTTATGGACTTAGCTCCATAGCCATGATTGTTATCGTATTTTCTATACTGTTCCAAATCTTTGATGGAACGAGCTTAGCAAGCCTATATAAATATTTTATTGCAATTGGATTACTTGTAGTATTCAAAGGCATTTGTAATATGGTTGCAGATATGAAAAAACATAGTGCAGGTTTTGATATTGTTCAGCAAATCAGAGAACGCATGATTATTAAATTGAAAAAATTCAGCTTGGGATTTTATACCAACGAAAGACTGGGCGAGATCAATACAATTTTACACAAAGATGTTGATAATATGTCCCTTGTTGTAGGACACATGTGGTCGAGAATGTTTGGTGATTTTTTGATAGGTGCGGTTGTATTTATTGGTCTTGCAAGTATTGATTTAAAACTTGCTATTCTAATGGCTGTATCTGTCCCGATTGCACTTGTCTTTCTATATCTGACAATTAAGCAATCTGAAAGAATAGAGAATCAGAATAATTCAGCACTTCTTGATATGGTTAGCTTATTTGTTGAATATGTTAGAGGAATACCTGTACTAAAGAGTTTTTCAAACAATAAGAGCTTGGATAATGAGCTTATGAATAAGACAAAAAAGTTTGGAGAAACAAGCAAAGCAGCTTCAAGATTCAAGGCAAAACAGTTATCTATATTTGGTTTTTTACTGGATATTGGATATTTAGTTCTTTTAACCTCTGGAGCAATACTTGTTATAAAGGGAAATCTCGATGTGCTTAATTTTATTATCTTTGCGGTAATTTCAAAAGAGTTTTATAAGCCGTTCGCTTCTATGGAACAACACTATATGTACTATGTTTCGGCGGTAGATAGTTACGAAAGACTTTCAAGAATTTTATATGCAGATGTAATCCCGGATAAAGTGAATGGAATTGTTCCGAAAGATAATGCTATAGCTTTTGAAAACATAGATTTTTCTTATGAAAAAGATGAATTTAAAATGGAAAAATTGAGCTTTTCTATTGCTAAAAAAACAATGACAGCCTTAGTTGGAGAATCAGGTAGTGGAAAGACTACTATAACCAACTTACTTCTAAGATTTTATGATGTGCAGCAAGGCAAAATTACACTTGGCGGTGTGGATATTAGAGATATTCCTTATGATGAGCTTTTAGATCGTATTAGTATTGTCATGCAAAATGTTCAACTGTTTGATAACACGATTGAAGAAAACATCAGAGTAGGTAAAAAAGGAGCAACGAAAGAAGAAATCATTGAAGCTGCAAAGAAAGCAAGGATACATGATTTCATTATGAGTTTACCAAAAGCTTATGAAACTGATATTGGAGAAAATGGTGGGATTCTTTCAGGTGGACAAAGACAAAGAATATCTATTGCAAGAGCTTTTCTAAAGGATGCACCTATTTTAATTCTTGATGAAATGACAAGTAATGTTGATCCTGTAAATGAATCTTTGATACAAGATGCCATTACAGAACTTGCAAAGAATAGAACTGTACTTGTGGTGGCTCATCATTTAAAAACCATTCAAAAAGCTGACCAAATTCTCGTATTTCAAAAAGGAAATTTACTTGAAAAAGGAAAGCATGGGGAACTTCTTGATAAAAATGGTTACTACACAAAATTATGGAAAGCTCAGTACGAGGTATAATCATGATTTTGTTAAAAGATGTTTCTTATGAATGGGAAGATGGGGTAGCTGCTTTAAAAAATATCAATCTTGAAATTAAAAAAGGTGAATTTGTTTTAATTTCAGGGAAAAGTGGAAGTGGTAAAAGCACTCTTGGAAGTGTAATGAATGGTCTTATTCCGCATTATTATAAAGGCAAAATGCAAGGAGAAGCCTTTGCGTCCGGAAAAGATATAAGCAAATTATTACTTCATGAAATAGGGCATATTGTAGGAACTGTATTTCAAGATCCAAGAAGTCAGTTTTTCACGACAACTACTGATGAAGAGATAGCTTTTGGGCTTCAAACTATTTGCAAATCAAGAGATGAAATCAAACAGAGAGTAGAAGAAGTATATGCAGAGCTAGATATTGAGGAACTTAAAGGAAAATCTGTTTTTGAATTATCAAGCGGACAGAAACAAAAGATAGCTATTGCAAGCATCTATGCGATGAATCCGAAAGTTTTAATTTTAGATGAACCTTCAGCAAATTTGGATATGAAAGCAACATTTGACCTGTTTTTAATTTTGGAGAAATTAAAGAAAAAAGGAACAACGGTTGTTCTAATTGAACATCGTTTGTACTATGTAAAGTCTTTATTTGACCGTTTTCTTTTGATGAAAGATGGAGAGATTGCACAGGACTTGAGTCGGGAAGAAGTTATCCATCTTGAAGGGGAGTTTTGGGATGTAAATGGACTAAGGACTCTTGAATTAGAAGAATACAGGATAAGTGTGAAGAAAGATTCATATCAATTAAATGATGAAAGTATCAGCGGAAAAGGCTTAAAATTTTGTTACCCAAGTATAACTAAGGTTGGAAATAAGCAAAAACAGTACATCTTAAATCATCTTGATTTCAACATGGAGTACGGAAAAGCCATTGGTCTTATTGGCTTAAATGGTACTGGGAAAACCACCTTTGCAAGAGTGCTTTCAGGACTTGAGAAGATAGAAGAGGGAAAAATATGGGCGAGGAAAGATAAGTCGCTTAATCATAAAGATTTAATGGATATGTCATATTTTGTCTTTCAAGATTCAGACTATCAGTTGTTTTCGGAAAGTGTACTTGATGAAATGCTACTTGGTATGGAGGGTAAAGATAAAAAAGAAAATACTCAAAAGGCAAAGTCTATTTTGAGTGTACTTGGCTTAGACAAATACATTGATAAGCATCCGTTTGCTTTATCAAGAGGAGAAAAACAAAGATTGACAATAGCTTGTGGAATGATGAAACAGGCAAAGATTTTCATCTATGATGAACCAACATCAGGTTGTGATAAAGACTCAATGCTTTCCGTCGCAAAACTGATTGAAGAACAATTGAAAATTGGGACAACAGTTTTGGTAATAAGTCATGATTTTGAGTTTTTAGCAAACACAGTGAGCAAGCTATGGGTAATGGGAGATGGAAAAATAGAAACTGTTTTAGATATGAGTGAAAGTAATAAATTTCTCATATTAGACAAGATGAGAGGAGGTAGAGAGCTTGTCAGATAGAAAAACTATAGATCCGAGAATAAAACTTACTCTACTTCCAATTGCCTCCTTTACGAGCTTTTTTATAAGCGATACAATTCTACTTTTTGTACTAATTGTTTTTGCCTTTTTTCTATATTTATATAGTGGGATGTGGAAAAGAGCGTTACGCTTTATCTTGTTTTTTGTGCTTTTATACTGCATAGAGTTAGGGCTTGGAAAATTTTGTGAAGCAAGTATTGTATTTGCAATATATATGTTTATTTACTTTGCATCAAGAATGACCTTAATCGCTATGTTTGGTGGATATATAACAAAGACTACAAGTGTAAGTGAAATGCTGGAAGCGTTAAATAGAATGAAAGTGCCAAGAAGCATTGGTATACCTTTTAGTGTTTTGCTTAGGTTTGTACCAACTATAAAAATAGAACTCAAGGCATTAAAAGAGAATATGAAGATTCGAGGAATTGTAACAAGCAGATTTTTCCCATTGCTACATCCAATTAAATATATTGAATATACGCTTGTTCCGCTTTTAATGAGAATGATTAAGATTTCAGATGAACTGTCAGCTTCAGCACTTATTAGAGGACTTGATAGTGATGAGAAGAGGGTAACATTAACAGAATTGCGGTTTAGAAAAACAGACTTAATGATTGGACTATTAGGAGCTTTGATGATTGCTCTTGTGATAGTAATACAGAAAATTTATTAGGAGGACTTTTATGAAAAACAAATTGAATGGTCGTGATTTTATTACAATCGGAATCTTTAATGCAATTGGAATTGTCATATACATGGCGGTTGCATTTGCTATGGCAACAACAGTTATTGGAGGATTTATTGCTTCAGGAGTTAGCTTTATGGTAGCTGCTACCGTTTATATTCTTATGGCTGTAAAAGTTAAAAAGAAGGGTGTATTTACAATATCAGGAACGCTTCTTGGTTTAATTGCGTTGTCAGGAGGACATTTACCTCATGCAGTCTTTGCTGTAATCGGTGGAATTATATGTGATTTGATTATAGGAAATTATGAGAGCAAGGGACGAATGATTATTGGATATGGGACATTTGCATTAGCAGATTTTTTAGGAACAGTAATTCCTGTAATTTTATTCGGAACAGCTTCTTTTGTGGAAAGAGCATCAAAATGGAAAATGAGCGAAGCACAAATAAATGAAGCATTATCTTATTTCAAAGTTTCGTGGGCAGTAGGATTTGGCTTGATAACTTTTGTTCTTGCTTGCATAGGAGCATTTGTTGCAACAAGGATACTTAAAAAACATTTTGAAAAAGCAGGAGTGATTTAATCAATCTTTGTTTGCGAGGAAAAGAAAAATCAAATTTAAAATATAAGGAAAGAGCAAGTTTCTTTCATTTCAGAGGACTTCTTATGCCCGGATGCAGAAGTCCTCATTTTTTGCCTCTTGACTTGACAATTCAAGGATAAAAAGTTATTGAATGGGAACATATCCATACGCAAGAGTTGACACTAGGGAATGGAGTATCTTTAATCAAGGAGATGTTAGACCATGCTTAGAAATGAAATTCAAGAAAAACTGGTTTGACTAGAAAAGCAATCGAGTAATATGAAGAAAAAAGTCAGTATCTTAGATTTTACAAAACTAAGACTATCAAATGGGGATTTGAGGGAAAGTCAAAAATATTTAAATGGGGATTTAAGGCATATTACACTTTATGTAAACGGGGATTTGGGGTAAAATCATGTATATTGCTTGATTTTGCTCGTACCAGCAAAGATATCAATAGCTTATTCGAGGATCTGTATAGTCTGGATTTTTTCTTTCTCCAACTGCAACAGCTGACGGGTGTTAAACTGTATGAGCAGGAATCAGTAATCATATTTTATGAGGTATAGCTTCTGCCTAAGGTAAGGCAGGCTATTAAGTATCTTGTTGTGGACGAAAGATATAAATATATAGAGACGGGCTCACTTTTTCTATAAGGGAAATTACGAAGGATTATAAGTGGGAAAATGGCATTAATTATATCCCTGTGTATATGGTGCCGTTTTTATAGAAACATTATATCTTGATGATGAGATATTGAAGCTAAGGATGGATTTAAATAGATCTATTGCTAAAATTTTGAAAGGAGAAATATTACGCTAGAAATGAGAATGATTGAAACATTATCAGAGTACCAAATGATTAAAGAACAAGCAAAGTTCAGCTTGTTTTTGTTTGGCTCAGAGTCTTGTGCTCCGTGCAAAGCACTTAAGCAAAAAATTATGTTATGGAGCAGTTCACATACACAAGTGTTAACGAACTATGTGTCAATAGATAATAATATTTCACTTGCAGCACAGGAAAATATCTTTGGAGCACCAGCAATACTTGTTTTTGTTGAAGGAAAAGAAGCAATACGAAAAATTGGATATTTTAGCCTTGAAGAAGTGTTTACTGCGTTAGATAGATATATATCATATAGTGATTAAGGTAAGCCACCCAAAAGAGCTAATGTAGTATAATGGACACATTCCTGCATCAGAATAAGCAATTCTTCAAGCTAACACAAATTACATGAAGAAGACAGTGAAATACAAATAAAGGAACTTTCTAATAAATATTACAGAGGAAATACTTATGACAAAAGAAGAACGAGCAAAAAAATGGTTTTCTAATATACCAAATGCCGAATTAATACATTTGGAAATGAGAATGGAAATATGTAGTAAAATAGCAAAGAAAATGATGCTTATCATCTTCGGATTATTTGCTTTAGAGCTTATCTTGCTATTGTTGCTAGGTGGAGGGGCTCTTCTTACAAAGACAGCGGACTTTATGAATAATATTTCTGAAGGTAGTCACACAAGAAATAATTATCTTGGAGTTGCTCTTGTTGGTTCATTTGTATGCTTACCTACTATAATAATACCTGTAACAGTTGCATCTATATATAAGAACAAAAGCCTTAAATCCGAGGCATCAAAGCTTGTGATAAGCATGAAAAATAGCGATACAAAAGAGCCAAATTTGACACCTATCAGCAAAGAAAGTAAGGAAGATGTGCTCCATTTCGATAATCTAAATTTCAAACTGGCGATTATTCAAGTTTTGATGTATGACCTTAAGCTGCTGAATCCGGCATTTGATATTTATGATTTTGCCGACCATTATAAAGAAGAAGATATTGATACAGATAGTGACAACGTCATTGAACCTGCAATGAACTTCTTTAAGAATTTGCAAATTCCAAAGAGGCTTGCACCTTATGTAGAAACAATCTATATGGACGGCGGTAATGATGTGTATATGAATATTATTCCGCAATGGGACGGAGAAGATGAAAGCTTTGATCTAAATGAAATAACCTTGACAGAGCTACAGCAATTTCCAAACCTAAAGAAAGCAACTCTTATGAGCAGCAATTTTGACAAAGTGAAGGATGTTCTTGATGTAGCAAACATCAAAGCGGAACTACTTTAATAAAAATTGGACAAATACTTTAGTAAAAATTAGACAAATACTTTAACAAAAATTAGACAAATACTTTAGTAAAGATTAGACAAATACTTTAACAAAAATTGGATAAATACTTTAATAAGTGGTAAAATATATACAAATAATGGGTATGGGAGGAATTCATGAAGGAGTATTTACCTAGGATTGTAGATAAATTGTTAGAAGAACGATTATACGCAAAGGGTGCAGTTTTAATTGAAGGTCCTAAATGGTGTGGAAAGACAACAACAGCGAAACAAATGGCTAAAAGCTTTATATCTATGGATCGTCCTGATATGTCAAAACAATATCAGCAAATGGCAGAGCTTTCTCCCAATACTTTACTTGAGGGAGAAACACCAAGACTAATTGATGAGTGGCAAATAGCACCAAATTTATGGAATGCTGTGCGTTATGAGGTTGATAATAGGGATGAATTTGGTCAATTTATTTTAACAGGTTCAGCTGTACCTAATGAATTTGATGATTCTATGCATACAGGTACAGGAAGGATATCTAGGCTTTTGATGAGACCTTTGAGTTTATATGAATCAAAAGATTCGAACGGTGATATTTCTATCAAAGATTTATTCGAAGGCAAAACCATCTCAGCTATTAATGAAACAAGTCTTGAAGAAATCGCTTTTTTTATTTGTAGAGGTGGATGGCCAAAAGCAATCGGTTTAGATGAAAAGCCAGCTTTATTTCAAGCTATAGATTATTTTGATTCTGTTGTGTCTACTGATATTAGTAGAGTGGATTCTATAAAAAGGGATAAAGAAAGAGCTAAGAGATTACTTAAATCCTATGCAAGACATGTCGGTACGCAAAGTTCTCTAGAAACTATTAGACAAGATCTGTTAGCGAATCAGTCAGACACATTTAATCAGGTAACACTTTATTCTTACTTAGATGCCTTAAGAAAAATATTTGTTATAGAAGATTCTCCGGCATGGAACCCAAATTTAAGGTCGAAAACATCCATACGAACAACAGATACAAGATACTTTTCGGATCCATCTATTGCAACGGCAGCATTAGGTATAGGCCCTAACGATCTTCTAGATGATTTAAACACTATGGGTTTTTTATTTGAAAACTTATGTGTTCGTGACTTAAGAATTTATGCAGACTATTTAGGTGGAACAGTTTATCATTATAGAGATAGGTACGGATTAGAATGTGATGCAGTGATTCATTTGAGAAATGGAGCTTATGGACTTATTGAAATTAAACTTGGTGGGGATAAACTAATTGAAGAAGGTGCTGAAACTTTAAAAGATTTAGCATCTAAAATAGATACAAAAAATATGTCCAAGCCGTCATTTATGATGGTGTTGTGTGCAAAAGCACCTTTTGCTTATAAAAGAAATGATGGTGTTTATGTTATACCTATTACTGCTTTAAGGCCGTAATGATTGCTAGATAAGAGACATCTAGGAGATATGCTAGCACATACACAGGTACAGCTGAAGGTTGAATAGGATACATTAAACAATCACCTAAACTCTTAATAATCGCCTATAAGTTTGCTATAATTAGGCGAAACAAAAATGAGGTAGGCAAATTAGATTTTTTAACTATGAAAACCCAGCAAAAAGTAAGCTGGTTAGGTTGGCATGAAAACAAAGAAGATCCTGTGCCATTTATAAAATATATTTTTAGAACGATATTAGCTGCTTATACTGATTTTGAGGAAAGGGTTGATTATGGATAAATTATTTAATCAAATAAAGCAACTTTCTACTAATATTACAGAGGAGAATTATTGTGCATATCACGAGCAGGGATATGATATTTTGATTAAAATAAAGGGTTTAGGTATTGAGCAAGAGCAGGCATTCAAGCTACTTTTAAAGTATCACAACAGTCTAGAGGATGGCTTATCTAAAGAGTGGATTGCTGATCTGCTAGATTGTATATGCGGGTGGTGTGGCCCGCACAAATACATTTGGGGTAATAGAGAGGAACAGCAACTTTGATTTGCGATAAATTCTAGTTTATTGATTTGATAGTATGAGGAACAATATGGATTTTACACATGATAGAAATAGCAACATCATTTTCAGCCTTCATGATAGCAGGGTGAAACAAATCAAATTTCACAATAAAACTTTGACATTAAAGGTTAACAAAATCTTCGAATTTGTAGAAGGCGAAGAGAAAACATACCCCGGTGAAATATGTTTTAAAAAATGTGATATCGACATGTGCGATGTTTTGATATTTAATAAAACTTTGGGAGAAGGTCGTTTTTACGGAAAGGCTATTGAATTACAGCAATTTATGGATGAGCATGAAGGCTCGGAGTTTGAAATAATCACAGAAGGCTATTTTGGTAACACAACAACATATACAGGCTGGCTTTGGGAAGACGAGAAACCACCAGTGTCGGCAATTATGTACATTTGGAATAGCGGAGATATGGTGTATCGCGTAGAGAAATAAATTATACGTCTATATCATAGGAGTCATGTAGATGGCAAGCTATGTAATTTTACAACACATTGCTTAGAAATTTGGCATTGACATGTCCGTTAGGGGCAGTGCTATCTTTTAGTTAAGGGAGGTGGCAAACCATGTTAAGAAGTGAAATCCAAAACAAAACAGGTTTAACAAGAAAAGCAATTGAGTATTACGAGGACAAAGGACTTATTAACCCTCATAGGTTGGAGAATGGATACAAGGATTATACAGAAAAAGATTTAGAGATCTTGGTCAAAGTATCGATATTAAGAAAATTAGGTGTCAGCTTATCAGAAATAAAGCAATGCGTATTATATAACAACAGCATATTATCCTCGGTTTTGAGAATGAAAGAGCATCAGCTGGAAGTTGATGAAAGAAGAAAGAATATACTTGAACTAATTGTAAAAGGTGAAAAACAGGAACTTATAGATGAGTATATTGCTATGATTGAAACAGAGGAATCTATTTATAACAGATTAGAGAGAGTTTTTCCGGGATATTTCGGACAATTGTTTTTCGCAGCATATCTGCCTTTTATGAATGAACCATTAACCAAAGATGGGGAAGAAGCTTTTATTAAATATGTTTCATATTTAGATAATCTACCAACGTTTGAGTTAAGTGAAGATGAGAAGAAGTTTATTGATGAAATAAGTTCAAATTTTGATATGTCAATACTGAAAAAAGTTAATGAAGATAAGATTAGTACTGTTGAAAATATTGAAGACTGGCTAGAAAAAAACAAAGATTCGATACTGCAATATGAATCTTATAAAAATAGCGAACAATATCAAAATAGCTTGTTGAGAAATATACAAGAGAAATTAAGAAAATATATGATAGATAATAATTATTATCAAGTAGCAATCCCACTTATAAGAAAATTTAGCAAGAGTTATAACATGTATTATGAAAAAATGATAAAGGCAAATGAACGATTCATGAATATTAAAAATGTATAAACCAGATTGTTATGATAAAGAGAAAAACAAAATTCTTGAAAATTAAGGTAAACAGGAATATGAGGTTAGTGTAAACTAACCTAGAAAAATGCTTGAGTCACAAAAAGAAAATGAACAATCAAAGGCACTGATTTGATGTATAAAAACGAACAAGCAAAGAAAGGAATAGGTGAAATAATGTCCGGATTATCATTAAAATATCGTTTATTAAAACTGATTCTTAAACTAATAGGATTTAAAAAACATTTTAATGCAAATGAACGGGATATGATTGCAAAAGCTCGAAAGAGTATGGATAAAACAAAAATTCCTGTGCTTTCCCATAGTGAAATAAATTATGAAATTAAAGATTTTTATGGAGAGAAAGTTGTTTACATAACTCACAAGGAACCGACAAAGGAAGTATGTTTGTTTTTAATAGGAGGTGGAATGCTTGAACATCCTCGTCCTAATTCTATTAAAAAGGCTTTGGAAATAGCTGTTGAAAGCGGTCGTGATATGGTAATTCCATATTATCCGCTTTGCATAAACCATACAATTGATGAAGTCTTTGACTGGATCTATGCTTTGTATAAGTCAATGCTAAATACTTATAGTGCTTCGAATATTCTTATTACAGGAAGTTCTTCAGGCGCGACACTTGCATTAGGTCTTGTGTCGCATATAAATGTAATGCATGAGAATATTGAAGTGCCCAAACGAATATATGCATCATCTCCCGGACAGTGTTTTACAGATGAAGAGTTGATCAGGAAAGGGCGCATACTTGATAAAAAGGATATTTTATTAAGTGTATCCTATATGGAAATTATCGATAAAATCATGACTCATGGGAAAACTATTCCGGAATACATGCTTTATCTTGAAAAGGGAGATTATCACGGATTGGAGGAGGTTTATCTTTCCTATGGAAGTGATGAAGTCTTATATGCCGCATATGAACCTATCAAAACTAAATTAGAAGAGTGTGGTGTAAGGGTTATTTCGGAAATAGGAGAAAATTTATATCATTGTTATCCATTTTTTCCGATTGTAAAAGAATCAAAGATGGGTTGGCAAAATATGCTTGAATATCACAAAAGGAAATGATGAAAAACTTGTTTTTCTTGCAGGGAGAGTGCTTTATGGATGAGTACGAAGGCTCGGAGTTTGAAATAATCACAGAAGGCTATTTTGGTAACACAACAACATATACAGGCTGGCTTTGGGAAGACGGGAAACCACCAGTGTCGGCAATTATGTATATTTGGAATAGCGGAGATATGGTGTATCGCGTCGAGAAGTAAATTGTATCGTTAAAACCTCTTGTATCATATAATACTCAGATATATAATATATTCCGTTGTAATATCAAAGCTAGAATAACTTACTATCAGGAGGAGTTAAATCGTGTACTTAGTAGATTTTTTTAAACGAACGATGCGAAAGTCAAATATCCCAGTATTCATTTATTTGGTGCTTAATATTTTTGTTATCGCCTTAATACTTAGCCTAGTTATAGACAATGGGAATATCCCATTTTGGAAGGCTTTGCTGATAGGTATTGTACTATATTTTGTTTCATTACTCATTGCATTATCGCCAATTGGAGAATGGATTTTAAGGCTGCAGACGGGATGTAAGAAAATCAAAAACGATGAACAAAGGAACTTTATAGAACCAATTTTTAGAGAAGTTTACGACAAAGCGAGAGCTCAAGACCCATCGATTTCAGATAAGGTTAAGATTTACATGAACCATGATGAAGCACCGAACGCCTTTGCAACGGGAAGAAAGACCATCTGTGTTACCGAGGGCATGCTATATATGCCAGTCGAACAGATTAAGGCGACACTTGGACATGAATTTGGTCACTTGGCCCATAAGGATACCGATTTGATTTTGGTTGTGGCTGTCGGAAACCTCATTGTTAGTGCTTTTATATTACTATTTAGACTTGCAATAGATCTTGTACATTTGCTATTTGTCTTCAGTTCAGTCTTTGTTGGTGGCTCAGAGGGTGTATTCGGTGCTCTAATTAGTACTGTTTATCACTTAGCAATGACTGCGATTGTAGTAGGACTAACATGGATTTGGACAAAAATTGGAGTGCTTCTTGTCATGAAATCTAGTCGTGCAAATGAATATGAGGCGGATGAGTTCTCATTTAGGCTTGGCTATGGGAATGAATTATGTGCTCTTTTGAATTCATTTAGTGGTACTAATGCAAATGGACTCTTTGCAAATCTAGTAAGCAGCCATCCCGATAAGGATGATAGGATTGCAAGACTTCAGGAGCTAGGAGCAACTTATAGAGGATAAACAAAAATCGCCAGGAATATAGATATATTCCTGGCTTTTTAGTCCGTAAGTTATAGTATTGAGTATTTATACAGCTAACCTTCTATAGTAGAAGCTTCTTCCGAGAGAGGTTTTGCCGAGAGTAACGGATACCAAGATTGCAATGATTGAACCAACAGCTGCTTGCAGTACATTTCCAGGGACATCTGCGATTGGAGCTGCCCAGTTTCCGGATATGAAACCTTGAGCTACATAGTATCCCGATACCGTCCAAAGAACAGCAAGTACATATGCGAAGAGCTCTGCAAAAGGAATTCCTGCAATCTTAGCTATATGCTTTCCATTTGATGCGCGCTTTGTGAGAAAATCAAAGAACAATTGGACTATCAAAACCATCACAATTTTGATTACAAGCGTCCAAGGAGCCCACACAGCGTAACCTCCATATATGTCAGCTAATCCTGCACCAACACCTCCGGCAAAACATGCATATTTCTTTGGTAAAATTATTGCGGCAAGTAGCACGAATCCGTCTCCAAGGTGAATATATCCCATAGTATTAGGAATCTTGAAAAAAGTAGTCGCAATCATAACCATGGCAGTCATCATCGCTGTGGTTACGAAAATTAAAGTATTATCGCTTTTCTCAGAGCGACTTGAGCCGCTTGTATGCTTATTTGTTTCTATCATTATTATTCCCTCCGTATATACCTGCATATTCATTATACTAATTACGTTATTATTACCGATTAGTCACTTCGTATTCATTCTACAAGTATTATGATAGCAGTAAAGTGCAGTTATTTTAATATACAATTTGTATAATTTTTTAGAATACAGATATGGGTAAATACGCGAAAATAAGCATTATTTTTGACTTTATTGACAAAAGTAATCGAATTTCATAGGTACAGTTTTTAACTATATTAGCCTGAAAATTTACAGGGCACAGTTACAACGATAGGATGCCGATGTGAACTGATCATATCATGGGTTATTTTTTGATTTGAGAAGCTTCGCAGTTTGCAATATAATGTAAGTGTATTGGGCAATTCCGAAGGATGACGAGAAATCGGAAGATAAAGGAATTAAGAGTGGCAAGTATGCTAAGTAAGATGATGCGATCGAAGAATCATACTGACATTTTAGGGGACTATTACAAAAGACTGCGTATTCCGGGTGCGAGAAAATATGCAAGGGAAATGAAAAAATTGTATAGGACGGTCTTTAATTAAATTAGTTTTGTAATACGGGGAGTTGCAGGAGAATGTATACAGGGAAAATAAGCATAGAAAACAAAATAATCGATAGTGAACATTATTTCAAAATAGTTTATTGTCCTGAGATAAAGGAATATATGCTATGCGTTTATGTTGCTTGGATTGCCGAATATGACAGGTATTATAAAATCGATGAAGGCGATCTCTCGCTTTATGAAACAAACCGGAGCGAGTTTTACGCAAAGTATGAAAAAGAAATCAATGCAAAAATAACAGAGCGAGTGATGGGTTCAGCTGCATTAAGAGATTATGATCCTAACTATTTGCCGGATGAAGTACTCAAGGCCTTAGATGGGTATCCTCCATTTGATGGATATGTTTATAAAGATGGAATACTTTATGCGAGAGTAAAGATAGGAGATACATTTTTCATTATCCCGCCGATTAAGGGTGAAAGCTTTAATTGATTATATATAAAAATGAATTAACAAGTATTAGAGAGGTTTGGAATTGAATTTGAGCCTCTTTTTTATTTCACTGAGCGTTTACTGTCAGAGAGATTTATTTATGTAGATGTCGAGAAACTAAATATTTAATTGGGGAACAAATGCTATAAAACAATCTATAAAATGTTCCCTACAAATTATTGAACTTTGGGGAACAAAGTTGTATAATCTTAATAGTGAATGTTCCCCAAGGAGTGAAATAATGGCTATAAAATATAATGAAATACAAGAATTGCTTAGAAGTCGTGCTGATCTTCATGCCAGATTAAATTTGATGCCTTATGATGGCACCCCTGAAATTAAAGAACGCGGGGATGGAAAGTATCTGTATGTCAGAAAGCGTGTAGCAGGTAAGCTGACATCAACTTATGTAGGAGTATATACCGAAGAACTTTATAATTTACTTCTTCGCAATGCTAGAGAAACACGTGAAATTAGAAAGCAACTCCGAAATATAGAAAAGCAACTGGCTGCAGCTGGATATTCAGATGATGAACTGCCTACTGATATTATAAATAATATTGCATTTGCAAGAGTAAATATGAAGACAAATATCTACGACCAGGCTGTGCTAGAGGGAGTAGCCACATCCTTTCCTCAAACAGAAGAAATTATAGATAATGGAAAAGTTAGTGGGATGACTGCAACTGATGTACAAAAAATCTTAAACCTAAAACATGCATGGGAGTTTATTTTGGATAAAGATGTAATAGCAAGCAAATCGGATTATTATATGCTTAGCTATATTGCAAGACTTGTTAACGAAGGATTTTTTGCAGAAGGGGGTCGAATCAGAGGTGTTCCTGTGACAATAGGTGGATCATCATACATCCCACCAATACCTAATGAGATAGATATTAAAGACGAAATAAGAGAAATTACTGAAGAAAAAGCTGATGTAATTGATACTGCGATTAAGTTATGTCTTTATTGCATGAAGACACAAATTTTCCTTGATGGAAATAAGAGAGCATCTGTTATTTTTGCTAATCACTATTTAATATCTCATGGAGGAGGATTTTTAGTTATTCCAGAAAAAGAAGTTCCGGAATTTAAAAATTTGCTTGTAAAGTATTATGAGGGAGAGGATATATCTATTATTTCTGATTTTATGAAAAAGAATTGTTGGAAAACTATGTAGTTATAAAGATAGAATACTTTACGCGAGAGTAAAGACAGGAGATAAATTTTCCAGTATACTACCGATTAAGGGTGAAAAGCTTTGATTAGTTACAGAGGGCACTGAGCTGCTAAAGAAAAATTATGAGGGAATAGGCATTATGGCAATAGATGGGGTGAAAATTATAGATAGCGATACAGCTTGCGACATTTATAATTACGTTACAGAAAGTTATAAGGACGGACTAAGTGCAGATAAAATCATAGAGAAAATTTTGGCGGATGAAAAGGATTATTGCATAGATGATTTTTATTCCGAGATTTATTGGACGGCGCTTGCATATTCTCTATGGAAGATAGGGTATTTACCGGGTGACATAAAAAAGAAAGCCTTGGAAATCATAGAAAAAGGAGCAAATGAACTCTGGATTGAAACAGATGAAAAGGCATTAAAGCAAAGACAAAAGAACCTGGATAAATTAGCCATACAACTAGAAACCGAAAATCCTAAGCCAATCAAAGTATCAAAGCTAAAGGCGGCGAGAAAGCCGTACTTTAAAACAGGAGATGTTCTTGCGATAAAATTTGATGATGAGTACGGAGTTGGCTTTGTATCTTCAGTAGATGAAGGTCCGAGAAGATTAGAATATAATTTGGCTTGCACTCGTTTACTGCAGAAAGAAAAACCAAGCATCGACGATTTCCTAAGCAGCAAAATTGCTTGTGGTAAGCAGGACACATCCTACTGCCTTAAGACGGATTGTTGGTTTAACCATAAAGACTTAGGGCGGATCATAGATAGATTTGAGAAAATAGGGAGAGTGGAATTGGAAGATTATGTTTTAGGAACTCTCTCTCCTGCTTCAACACTGGATGACATATATAATCAAATTACTCTTAACAAAAAGACTTGGAATCTCAAATTTAAAGATACGCGTGAACTTATAAAAGCTTTTGAGACTGACGAAAGGACCGTAGTTAATGACAAATAAACCTACATACATACTCTTCGATGATGTACTGAGAGATTATAGCTTAAGGAAATACTTTGATATATGCATCAAAGATATACAAGAAGGAAATGCCCATAAGTCGCGCACGAGAGCAAAAGCAGGCTATCCTTCATGGCCATGCTTTAGAGTAGAAGGCAAAGAAATTCTAGTATCAGCGGTTCTCGAATACTACCTATATGACCTTCATTGCAATGGTTTCGTAAGCAAGAGTGCCGAGGAATTTACGGATAAGATGAGAACTCTATGCGGCTGGCACTGGGATGTTGACAGAGTGCTAAAGAACTGGATAGACAAGGTCATAATAAATCCGTTTTTCTATAATGAAAGCGATAGTGAATATGAGCACAAGTGGGTGCTAAAGCCGGAGGAACCAGGATATACTTTGTCTGAGGAGCAACTCAAATTTGCATGTTTTATCGCAGTGTGTTTCACTAAATATGGAGCAAGCTTTGATAAGAGTTTTACTAAAGAAATCTTTGATTTAGTCACTGCACTTGGAAGTAAACTTCCGACGCAGATAAAGAAAAACGGCAGTGGAGCTTTGCCTAAAGAAATCGCAGAATGCAA